>CETH01184427.1_pt1 | contig 44232 bp, 46 predicted proteins | sample 361461 | NCBI WGS metagenome assembly CETH01 (sample SAMEA2622695, study PRJEB7988) | marine metagenome | isolation source: saline water (ENVO:00002010), including
AAATCGGTCCGATCGACTAGTTGAGAAACCCCAGAACGCCCCCCAACCCAATTCCCGGTTGCAAGTGGATGTTCCAATCGTTCTGTAAGAACATCTGATCGAACAACTGTGCTAACAGTGAGATTTCTATTTCGCATATGTGCACGCTCTAGTTGGTACTTCACATCACGGGCGAGTTTGTTTAGAGCAGTTCTAAATAGATCCTGCATCAGATCCCCGGAGACTTTCAAACGTTTGTTTGAGTAATGGTCCTTGTCATCAGGGGCGCGGCGGCCTAATGCGAGTTCAAAACAGGCTTCGGCCATTCTACAGAGATAATACGCTTTGGCAATGCGGGTATCTTCATCGGAAAATCCAGACTGATGTAAGTGAGGAAGTAGATAGCGATCGATGATATATGTTGCGCGTTTTAGTTGGTAATTCCTCCCCTGCCCACTTGCAACGCGACTACCTAATTTCTGAATGGCTTCTTCGTGGGTTTGTACAGTGGCTTCCTCGAGATTTTCTAGCATGAATTTGATGATCTCGGGATCGTCTGATACTCTTTTTACAATTTCCTCATCACTTTCCAATCCAAGTGCACGTACCAACGTAACGAAATTTACAAATCCAGATATGCTAGGGAAATTAACCTCAAGTATACCATCTCGGGAACGTTCGACAAGTACGAGTGCACGGTATCCACGGCGTTGACTAAATGTTTTTGCCACTTGGATTTGGTCACCATATCGGGAATCATATTCCGCTATGATTTTGTTTGGAGAGAGATCTTCAGAAGTCATTAGGACACGTTCGGAACCGTTGACTATGAAATAACCACCGGGGTCTTCAGGGTCCTCTCCAATTTCAATAAGTTCTTCGGGTGTAAAATTGGAAATGTTGCAAACATTAGACCTTAGCATAATAGGCATTCTTCCGATTTTAATTTCGGATTCGTCTAATATTTTAGCATGGTCCCCACGGCCCTGTAGAATGCGCATTTCCATGAATAAAGGGGCAGAATAAGTGAGATTTCGTAGTCGGGCTTCCTGAGGATACAAGAGTTCTTCAGAGCCATCCGCTTCTCGCACGCGAGGAGTAGTCACCCGGATATTCCCTAGTTCGACATAGATAGGAGGAACATCGCCTTTATCTCCAATGTCTGTTTCAATCAATTTTTTTTCAGATACGACATCTTGCATACCTTGTTCGAGGAAGGCATTGAAAGAACGGAAATGATGTTCAGCAAGACGTGATTTTGAGAAATACGATTTGGATAAAGAGCGCCTATCATCGGTGGTGAGTTTCATTCGACCACCATCCTGTAAACGGTCGCCGTGTCAATTGTTCTAGAAACTCTAGTTATTTTGATGATATCTCCAACAGAAACGTTGGGAGGTAATGCGGCATCGGAAATTTTTATTTTTGGGAGATCTGTTAGAGTAACCCGATATTCTGCGAGTAGAGAAAGGGCTTCATCTTCGTCCAAAAGTTCATGTGTGGGTACAAGTTTATGATTAGATCTATCAGACATGGTTGCTTTTAAAGTGGGGGGTGTAGAGACGTTGCTCACGAAAGACTGCGATTTTATTAGAATGGCACCCACTTAAATCTTGTTAAAACAAACGCACAGCTAACTCTACAGACGAGGTGCTTCGATGATTCTCGTCACTGTCACAGTATGAGGACTCAAAGTACAAATAGTTTTTTCTAAATATAGCAAATGTTTTTGCAAAGTTTTAAGTTTAAATGTGGGGTAGCTTGCAGCGCTATTGATTAAAAATCAGATAGTAATACGCAGTGCCCGGATGGTGTAGTGGCCTATCATACGACCCTGTCACGGTCGTGACTCGGGTTCAAATCCCGGTCCGGGCGTTTGGAATTTATGAATTATATTTCAGAAATAAATGAGCGAGGATGCGCCAGGAAATAGAAGTTATTCGGCGACTTGGCAGATTGATAACGCGGTTGATGCATACATTTTTGCCGCCTGTACCAATTCTTCAGGGCTCAAAGATCTTCGGGTGTAGTCAGATCCTTCAGGGCCGGGGCCAGGTCCACACTTGACACAGGGGATTCCATGTTCATGGTAGATAATAACATCGTGCCATCTGCTGTGCTGCTCCCAGTGTAGAGGTATCGGATCCGTTTGATACACAGTTCGATATGAATTTTCTATGTGGTTGGTTAGATCTTCGACAAATGCTGCTTCGGGGGCAGATCCAGTTTGAGATCGGTAAGTGACAACCTCAATTTCAGGATCGAGTCCACGAACGAATGCCCGGAATTCTCGATCTACGTCCTGAGGCAATCGTGCCGGAGAGGTTCGGATATCAACGTACATATTGAGTACTGCTGGTTGGTAATTTGGTTTGGGAGGAGCACCGGCTCGGATAGATCCTACATTAACATTTGGCCTAATTTCTCCACGTGGTTCTCCATCAGTACCAGAATAAGTATAGACATTATCCTTTGTGTATTGTTCACCCCATTCACGTATTGCATCGATTATTGGTAGTGCTTTGTAGATAGGATGCCGTGCATTGTCTATATAGGGTATGTAAGCGGGGTGACCTTTTACAGTTAGTTTGAGGTAAAGAACACCGGGCAAGGACCAGTTTACTAGCATACGTGAGCTCTCCACCACGACTGCATAGTCAGAAGTGACCCCCGAGTTGAGTAATTGTTGAGTACCGATCCCATGTCCTCGATAGCGGGGACCTTGGTATTGATCTATCTCCGCCTTTCCAGTTTCTGCTGCAACGCCTGCAAGAATTAAGTCATTGTTGAGTTCTATACCGGAGTCTTTGATTGCTTTTGCTGCAATCATAAAGGTTGCAACGTTTCCTTTACAATTGGAACTTCCAGCGCCGTAGAGTCGTCCGTCTTCCATATAAGGTACGGGTTGCCAAGATTTATGATTAGACAATTCCCCGTAAACGAGATATTCATCATGAGGGTCAAGTCCACCCTGGCTTGTGTCGAGATGGCCGTTGTACATGAGAGATTTTCCTTCTGCAGGATTTACTCCTGAAATTCTTCCAATCGCATTGTAGCGTTCAGGGCCTATTTCTTGTAGCCTTCCAGACAATCCATTTTCTTTCATCCAATCGGCCATAAACACCCCAACGGGGCCTTCGCCTCCGGGAGGACTTGGTATGGCAATTAATTGTTTTGCTAATGATAATGTATCTTCCTCGTTGATTTGATCGAAGACACGTTGCAGGTTTTCATCCATGTAGAAGATAAGAATACTTAGGATATACAGTTATTGAAAGTTAAGTGGTATGAACAAGCTAACTTTTTAGTCTACGAATGTGGATGTTAACAACATGGTAAATTCATCGTCGAGAGTGCACATCCTCACCACAGGGGGAACCATTCAAAATGATCTGAGTATAGAAGGATATCTCTCAGGAAGTGAGTTACTGGATAGAATTCCGGAGGCAAAAGAAATTGCAGAGGTCACAGTTGAAGACATAGCTAGTGTAGGGAGTCAGTCGATGACTACAGAAATTTGGTATGAGTTAGCCAATAAGATCAACTCATCTGCAGAGGTGGAAGGCGGCCCAGATGGTTTTGTAGTCACAAGTGGATCAAACACATTAGAAGAAACAGCATATTTCTTGAATTTGGTGGTGAAAACAGAGAAACCAGTTGTATTGACCGCATCTCAAAGAAATCATGGGATGATTGGGAATGATGGAGATAGAAATTTGGTTGACGCGGTTAGAGTTGCAAGTGTAGAGGAGTCAAAAAATAGAGGGGTTTTAGTAGTATTAAATGATCAAATTCATTCTGCACGGGAGGTGACCAAAGTAGTTACGAGTCGCCCTGATGCGTGGTCGTCAGGAGACATAGGAGTACTAGGTTTGTGTGATAAATATGGGTATGTCCAATACTACCGAGAAACTCAGAGGGGGCACGCTCCAGATGTGATTTTTGATCTTTCTACATCAAGCTCAGAAACATTTCCAAAAGTTGTAGTAGAATACTCGATAGCCAATGCAGATGGGAGTGGGATTCCCTATGAAATTGAAGCAGGAGCACAGGGGATTGTTTATGCAGGGTTTCCAACGGGTGCTCCCGCAGAACCAAACGGGGGAGGCCAGGCAGAACAATTGCGGCTTGCGGCAGAAATTGTCCCGGTGGTAATGAGCCACAGAGGATCCGATGGATGGCCGTACCGCAGACGTACGGTATTGGAGGGGGGATCGTTTATTTGGGGAGATACACTATCGCCTCAAAAGGCGGCGATACTGCTAGCTCTGAGTCTTACAAAAACATCAGATCCAGAAGAGATACAGAAAATTTTCTTAAAGTATTGAAAATAAGACACAGATAGCTATGCTAGTCGTATGGCGAGATGACCTGACCGGGCGAGATGATCTTATTATTTTCGTCTAAGCGCAAGATGGTTGGGTCGAATAGTCCATATATCCTCGATTGTATCCACGAAGGTAGACCGAGAGCTTCTTGATAGGTGCCATAGGCCATGATAATAACCAAATCATCCACGTTAGACAGATGGGCCGCTGCCCCATTAATACATATTTCTCCTGCTTCTCCTTCAATTGCATAAGACCAAAATCGAGATCCATTAGTTAGATTTACAACTTGAACTTGGTCATACTCAGCAATATTTGCAGCTTGAAGGAGTGATTTGTCGATGGCAATACTACCTTCATAGTCAATGCTAGTGTCAGTTACTGTTGCCCTGTGTATTTTAGATCTCAACCTCGACCTCATTAGATATCAGTTCGTTGTTGGCAGCACTATTTAGGGTTGGTGATACAAATAAATTGAAATCCAAGTGAAATAAATTAAGACTATATGACTTTTAGGTTTAGATGGGTAAAATTCAAAACTTTTATATCTCTGATCCCATATCAGATGTACAATGAGTCAGAGTGGTATGGCTGCGAGTAGCATACTAGAAAATGCAAGTACCGTTCTACGAGAGAGGTATGGTAGGATCGGGCTCACATTATTATTGCTATTTCTGATATCAGGAGGGGCGGATTTTGCATTCCAAACATCTGGTTTGATCCAAGAAGTAACGTTGGCCTCAATAATGGATGCATATTTTCAAGTATCAGTTTTTGTCGCCGTGACACTTTTGATTTTTTTTAGTTTAGAAAAGTATCTCCACATAGACGTTGGGCAAGTGATGCAGAATGGGCAGAAATGGCAGGTTCCAATTGCAACGGTTTTAGGTCTCCTCCCAGGTTGCGGAGGTGCAATAGTTGTCATTACGAGTTTTGCTAGGGGGAAAGTCACATTGGGTGCAATGGTTGGTGCATTGATAGCGACGATGGGAGATGCAGCATTCCTACTTTTGGTTCAAGAGCCCACCACATATGTTAGAGTTATTTTGATATCCGCAGTAGCAGGAATATTGACGGGGTGGGCAGTGGATAAATACCACCCTGGAGAACTCTATACAGTTGCCAAGGTGAGAACTCTAAATGTGATTGGAGAGATCAGAAGAAGAGACATAATATATATCGTTCTTGCGGCCCCAGGGTTGATTTTGGGAATGCTCGGCCTCATGCAAGTGGATGTATACAGTTTTGGGACGCCTGTTTTGGTAGTAGGAATAGGTGGTGTGGTAATATCTATGCTGATATGGAGTGTATCCCCAGTTCAAGCGGTAACACTTTCAGGAGATCACCCAGTTACTCGGACGGCAGAAGAGACTTCGTTTGTGACCATCTGGGTTATCGTTGCATTTCTATTGTATGAATATTCTTACGCATTTTTTGGCCTCGATCTAGCGGTGATGGCGCAAGCAGCATGGTTGTATATCCCATTGCTAGCGGTATTAATTGGATTCATACCAGGATGTGGTCCTCAGATTCTAGTTACTACGTTGTATCTCCAGGGAATTGTTCCATTCTCGGGGTTAATAGGGAATGCAATTGCTAATGATGGGGATGCACTATTTCCTGCAATAGCTCTGACACCAAAAATGGCAATTATTGCTACACTATATAGTGGGATACCGGCCCTAATAATTTCATATTACTTCTTATTTTTCACATAGTTGATGTGTTCGCGGAAAAGGAGGTGGAATGGATCTAATAAAATAGATTTCCTTCCATGATTGTGCGAGAAGTTCTATCGGCCTCAGTATATGTTATTTCATTATTAACGATTCCCACTCCGATACGCATTGTTCCTTTAGGATGTCCAAGAATAATAGAATCCCCACTGTGAGTGGGAGAGAGTGCTTGATTGGGAATTGTCCCCTCTAAAAGAGCAGCAGAAGCCGTGCACATTGCACCAGTGACGGCATAAGCAGGATGTGCCTTTTGCATAGACATAATTCGAGCTATGATATCGTGGCTGCTTGAAGCTATTTCGTCCCCAGAAAGTGTAGTATAATCGCAGGGATTTCCTACAATAGCTACCTTTGGAAATCCAGGACTATGGGAAGTTGCATTTTGGAAGTCATCAACGATTCCAGCACGCTCACATGCGATTGAGCGGATGTGTTCTAACGTAGAAAGTAGATCGGCGTCTCCATTTATTTCTGCAGGGGGGATGGCAGCAGATACACCTAAATCGCTGGCATTAACAAAAACACAAGGGGTAGTTACATCTACAATAGATACCGCAATGTCACCTATAGAATCTACAGAAATGACTTCAGAAGTATGTCCGGTAGGGAGTAATTTGTTTGTCACAGATCCAGAGGGATCTACAAATCGGGATCGTATAGGACTACCATTCCCAGGAACTCCATATACTGTGAAATCGCCCTCATATTGTGGAGATCCATCCGGGGTTGTGGAAAGAGATTGTTCAATAGTAGAGTTGGTATTTTCATTGTATAAGGTTAAATTAGTAGTGTGAGAAGGTATCGTTTTTACCATCCCAGATTCAATTCCAAAAACCCCAACCCCGAAGGTGAGATTTCCACAGTTTCCGCCCCAATCGACTGTGTTGTCATTGACCGAAACTTGCGCGAATTTATAATCAAGGTCAAAATCGTTTTTTTCAGAAGGAGAGACCACCATGGCTTTGCTAGTTGTGGAATGAGACCCTCCAATTCCATCGATTTGCATAGAATCGGGACTTCCAAAAACTCGGAGTAGTACTTGGTCCCAAGTAGACTCGTCTGAAGGTAAGTCGCTGCGTTTAAAATAAACTCCTTTGCTAGTCCCACCGCGAATTATCATTGCAGGGATAGATTTTTGCACCATTCTTGTGGGTTGGGTAGAGAGTGTTAACTAAGTTCCGGTGGGTATTGGACCAGGAGGTACTATTTATTGGTGACAGATTGGTGTCTTTTTTTCAGGGCGCCTGTTGCTTGCAGTTCCCATTTCTTGCCATAAAATCCATAAAACACAATTAGAGCCATCCAGATATAGGAACATACGATTCCAACATAAATGCCGAAGACACCAAAATTAAGAGGAACACTTAGTAGATAAGACAAACCCAAAAATACTCCAAAGAATCCAGTGGTCCTAGCTATAAATGGTGTCAACGCATCTCCAGCACCTTGAAGGGATCCTGCTAGCGAGAAATAAAGAGAGACGAATATGATTGCAACGGAAAAGGTTTTTGCAAAATTAGTGGCATGATAGATGGTTAGAGAATTGGAAGTGAAGAGGCTTACAAGAAATTCGGATTGGATGAATAAAATAAAACCTGCAATTGTGAGGACCACTGCACTAATCCCAGCGGTGAACCAACCCTCAAATCTTGCTTGTTCAAGGTCTTCCTTACCAATTGCTTGCCCGACGACTATACTCGAAACGGTACTATAAGCTCTATAAAATGGGCCTGTTAATTGGTGATACATTCTTCGACCTATATGATATGCTGCAGTGACTTCTGTCCCAAAGAGTAAAAGTAGTGCATTAAAGGGGAAATATACAGCAGTAGTAATTATTCCACTTACCATTTGAGGAGTACTTATTACGAGAAGTTGCCGAGTGATGACGAGATTTCGAGGGAATTTGAACGTTGTTAAAACCCCTGTTGAAACGAGTGCAGATAAGACCAGTATTGCTGAAAAATAATGCGCAATCGCAGTGGCCATTCCCACTCCTAAAAGGGATAGTTCGGGGAACGGTCCAATTCCAAGTCCAAGTAAAATGGATCCGATAATATTGAGTATGTTTGCGGCAATTAGTATGTAAGTAGGGGTACGGGTATCACCCGTTCCTTGGAGAGCTTTAGATCCAACAATAGTAATTATATCTGCAGGGGCTGCAAAGAGAACCACTGCCAAATAGATTCCACCGAGTCTAGATACCTCGGCGGGTGCCCCAAGGAGATCAAGTGCATTTTGGCCGAATAGGATTCCAATCAGCGCAAGGGGAATACCGAGGAAGAATCCAAGTAATAAAGATTGGGAAACTACCTCATTTCGACTAGTGAAATTTCGTCCTCCAGTATCTTGACTGGATAGCGCGATGGCACCCCCACCAAGACCATGACCAACCCTCATGGAGAGTTGGGCATAGACGTCTGCAATTCCTATTGCAGCTATTGCCGCAGGAGAAAAAAGTCCGGTTATAAAAATATCGACAGTTCGCATTAAAGTATTGAAGAATTGTTCAGCCATCAAAGGGGTTGACAAAGAAAAAGATCGGAAGAGAGTTTGTTTAAATTCTTCAATTGTTTTATTCACAACATATAGATATCACATGCGGTTGTTTTAGGATATCGAATCGGGTGATGAAATTAAAAATAAATCATTATTCCAGCGCCAAAGGCAACGAAAAGGGCGCCTATGACCACTTTCTGCGTGATGCGTTCGAGGTCACGAAGGAAGAGGAAAGAGAGTAATACCGTGAATAATCCAGCAGTACTAATTAAAGTGGACACGATGGCAACAGGGCCAAGGTCGAGAGCGGTAAATGCCAGGAATAGACCAACAGAAGATACAATTCCAGCGGCGATGAAATAGCCAGTTGCAGGTAGAGAAGGAGGGCGCAGGAGATCGCGTCGGAAGATAAATAAAAATAAAAAAAGTCCGACAAAAGCTGCAGTATCGTTTAAAGCTATTGCCTGTAGTACAGTCGCAGGGGTTTCTACGAGACCAAATCGTCGTATGACTTGTCCCAAGCCGAATGCGAATCCGGCAAAAACGGGTAAGACTAGATCTTGAAAGCTCCAACCAGAGATATTTCCACCTTTAGAAGTGGCGAGAAGTGAAAGTCCAACGACAACTAATAGGATCCCTGCAGAATGAATGGCAGAGAGTGGTTCACTTAATAGGAAGAGGGCTAAAATGGCAGCGAATGCCGGTAGGGTTGAAGCACCGATACCTGCGATGCTAGCTCCAACTTTATCAATGCCAATGTAAAATGAAATTCGCCCTATTGTAGTTCCAAGAATTCCCCCGCCTAAGAAGATTAACGCAATTCGGGGAGATATACTAAGTATAGCATCTAAACCCTGAGTGATGTAAAGGGCGGACCAAAATATTATAGTCCCAACAGTTATAACGGCAAAGGCTGCTTGAAGGGCATGTCCTCCATAGGCCATTCCACGTTTGGATAACACTGGGTCAATTCCCCAGACAACTGCTGCAGCTAGAGCAGCGAGATAGATATCAATAGACACATGATCTTTGGGGGGGAAGTTGGATAAAGAGGATGATTAGAAGAGAGGGACTTCAGAAGGGATAAAAAAATAATGGAAGATATAAATTTTATTAAGTTGGGAATAAGGATCGGAAAAATTGCACTCATATTGGGAATTGTTCTTAGCCTACTATTAGTGGCGGTTCAGATAACAGGAACTCCTGAAGTTCAACAGAGAGATATGCCAGGGATAGAATGGGATATTGAAAGAATTAATTCCACGCATGTTTCAATAAAACATATTTTGGGAGAGCCAATCCAAGTAGAAAGTGTATTGATAACGGTAGAAGGAAGAGGTAGGCCAATTCATAAGGTAGATCCAATTGAGCAAGGGGACGTCATAGTAACTCAGGCGTATGAAGGGACACTAGTTGAGATATTCTGGGAACAGGAAAATGAATATCTAAGATTGATGCACAGGTCTAGAGTCTGACGGACACGGCGGGATTTGAACCCGCGATCTAGAGGTTAGGAACCTCTCGCCCTATCCTGGCTAGGCCACGTGTCCTTGGTAACAGAGTATTATTTACAATTACTTCTTTTCATCGATGATGAATGGGGATGGGGGCGTTACCATACGGTGGATCATATGGAAAATGAGGGGTGCATAGAAGTGATGTTAATCTTTAGATTCTTTCTTTGAATCTTTCTTTGAATCTTCCTTCTGGGAGTCAGAATCAGATCCGCCAGTCAAATCGCCGATTTCTTTTTCTATTTCTTCTCGTCCTCGTTTGAATTCGCCCATTGCTTGTCCGGTGGATCTGGCTAGCTGCGGAATCTTGTTTGCTCCGAATAGAAGTATTGCGATGAGCAAGATGACAGCGAGCTCCATTCCACCAGGAATGCCGAACTGGAGTGGTACTATAGCAACCATTGTGAGCCGTTTAGAGAGTGATGATAATAGTCTTTTTGATTACACTTAATGTCAGACAATGGAAGATAATATCAAATACAAGGAGAGTATAGTACTACGAGAAGATGCCTGAAAAGAGGATACATAGTGAACTTTCCGAAGATTTCGAGGTCATCAAGGGGGTTATGCAGACATATGAGAAAATAGGGTCACATTTTTCCCAAACTAGATTTCATCCATGGCCAGAAGTAGGGAAATTTCTGGAAGAATTATCAGGAGATATCGCGCTTGATATGGGTTGTGGAAATGGGAGACACTCAGAACTGCTATCGAAATGTGTAGAAAGAGTTGTTGGAGTCGATATGAGCTCGATGATGTTACTTGAAACTAGTAATAGAGGAAAGGGTAATGCGTTTGAAGTGAATCCCATACGGGGGAATGTGATGGAATTGCCAGTTCAGACAGGGTGTGTAGACATAGGAGTTTATGTTGCGACGATACATCATCTGCCTACCACAGAATGTAGGATTGCTAGTTTAAATGAGTTGGAGCGAGTGTTGGTTGCAGGAGGAACTGCAATTGTGGGGTCTTGGTGTACAGAGCATGAACGTTTTGAGGAAGGGAAAGGTTTTGATACACTTGTTAATTGGACCCTTCCAGACGGGACTGTGGTTCCGCGGTATTACCACATTTACGATATAGAAGAATTTGAGAGAGATGTCAATGCCAGCAGGTTGGAAGTGATAGACATATACTCAAATGAAGGGAATTGTTATTCTGTTGTGAGCAAGGGTTAATCGGAAAGATTAATTGAAATTCCGGGTTTGAATTTGAAGGTGAATATCAAGGCGAGGATGTTAATGAAAAATAGAGAAAGGAATGCGAGATAATAGTCCCCAAATATATCACGAATGATCCCCATTCCAGAAGGGCCTATTGCGGCGAGAGAATAACCAAAAAAAAGAACAATGGAAGTGAGTTTTTCTGCTGTTTTCTCATCTGAGGAATAATCAATTGGCAACGTCATAGAAAGGGGGAAAATACCACCCAGGCCAATCCCGAGTATGCTGACCCACAGGTAAGGTACCAAAAGAGGAAACATTGTGATAGCAAACAGCCCAACTGCGCTTAGGATCAAACTAAAGAAAATCCAAGGCCTTCTATCGATATTTGAATCTGATAGAGCAGAGATACTTGCAGTTCCGAGTAGTTGGGTTAATAAAAATACAGTAAGTAATAAGCCCGCTTCGTTTGCAGACCAACCTAGAGACATATACAGAGGGGATAGCCAAGATAATACTGAATAGAATAGGAGAGTCACAAGAGCGAGGAATAAAGAGATCGCCCAAACCCAAGTGTGGGACCAAGTTGTTTTTGGGAAAACAGAAGCAATAGATGCAGTAGGAGGAGTTTCAGAACGTTTCTGTAGTGTGAGGGGAAACCAAACTACCAGAGCGATAATTGCAAAAATAGACCAAAATGCAAGCGAAAATGTCCAGTCCCCAAAGAATGTTAACAAGGGGACGGAAAAACCAGCAGCAACTGCGGCCCCTAGAGTTAGAGAAGTTGCATAAATTCCGGTGACACTTGCTGCTCGATTTGGAAAATAGGTTTTTACAAAAGAGGGAAGCAGTGTTTGGGCAATTGCAATTCCCATACCAAGGACTATGGTAGTCCCAAGAAGCAAAAGTAGATTAGAACCCCAAAGTCGGGAGAGGGTTGCAATACCAATTAAAAAAACAGCATAAAAAATTGCCTTTTCTCGTCCAAAAAATCGAGAGAATGGGACTGCTAAAAGGGCAAATATTCCCATTGAGAGGGTAGGGATGGTAGTTAATAGACTAGCAATGAAGTAGCTCAGATTTAGATCCGTTTTGATCAACTCTAGTAGGGGAGGAACAGAAGCGATGGCAGGACGAAAATTGAATGATATCAGTATCATACCAAAAATTAAAAGAAATCGTTTTGAGAGAGAAAGAGAAGTCATTTGTTGGAACTATTTATTCGAAGGGGAAGGGTGTACTGATTGTGAGATCGGGTTTGAAATTCGATGAAGAGGGGGCCCTTGGAAATGGGAAGATCCATATCAGAGGGAAGAGAATAAGTATAGTAAGCGTTCGTGGTCTAGTGGTATGACTAGGGCCTTCCAAGCCCTAAGCCCGGGTTCAATTCCCGGCGAGCGCATTGTCCTAATGGATTCGATTATTGGTCTGAATTAATCTTCTTGAAGTAGATCATTAATTGCGTTCATGCACAACAGATGTTCTTCTTGTATTTTTTTAAGCTGTCTTAGCACGGCATTATCATATGTTTTTACGTCTTTTGCATAGTCAACGGCTTGGGTGAACTGGCTTTCTGCACCATATTCTTCTTGGACCCTTGCGAGAACGCGCAGTGTTTGGCGAGGATCATTCTTGACTGAATAAATATAATCAAATAGTTCTTGTTTGTTTTCCTGAAACCACTTTTCACGGGATTTGACAGTGGCAAGGTCCGGTATATTAAACATAGCTAAAGATAAGGATAGTCGGACTTTAATTAATCGTCCAGTGAAGACATATCAGAGAATATTTCTCTCGCCTTGATCATTTTTGGAAGGGTGTTGAAAATACAGTAAGGATTGGAAGGATTTTTTGAAAAGTAATCGTGATGATACTCCTCAGCTTCGTAAAAAATAGATAATTCAGATATTTCAGTTACGATTGGATTATCATACGCATTTTGTTCAGTTAATGAATTTACATAAGATTCTGCTGCTGACTTTTGAGTGGAGTTGTGATAGAAAATTGCAGATCTATATTGAGATCCAACGTCGGGTCCCTGTTGATTGAGTTGAGTGGGGTCATGTATGGCAAAGAAAATTTCAAGGAGATTTTCATATGAAAATGAGTTGGGATCATAGGAGAGCTGTACGGCTTCTGCGTGGCCAGTTTGTCCAGAACAGACTTCATTATAGGTAGGATTTGTAGTCTCTCCTCCGCAGTATCCGGGTTTGACCGGGCCGATCGTTTTAAATTGAGAGAATGCAGCCTCGATGCACCAGAAACATCCGCCAGCAAAAGTGGCACGCAGAAATTTTTCAGACATGGTTGGTAGATCGCGATGTAAAGATATGTACTAAATGGTTTAGATAAAATAAATGGAGGAAAATCACGGGTTGCAGGTTTTTGCTTTTAGAGATGGGTGACACATGTCTTACCGTTTAGAAGCATATATTCGTCTATTGTCGGTTTGATCATCGACAGTTACATATAGAAGAACGTTGACTTGTTGGCTATGACTCAAACGGTGACTGGGAAATCCCAAATAACGACTCAATTGACTATAAGCGAACTGAACGCTGCAAAAAAAGAAGTTTCGGATGCATGTAACGTGGTGGCTGCGGCAGGATTGGCCGAACTATACACAGGACATGTATCATGTAGAATTGGAGATATTGCTCTAATGCCTGCACATCTTCATCATGATGGAAAAGGAATGGAATCTATGACACCAGATCAGATAGTTGCAGTTGATTTGAAAACTGGAGAACAGAATCCAAAGAATTTGGAGCTACCCGAAGAAGACACAATTCATACTAGTATATTTGCAGTTCGAGAAGATGTGAAGAGTTGTGTGCATGCACATCCGATTCACGCTACTGCATTGAGTATGTCTAGCTCTGCTTTGATTCCAGCTTCAATACGGGCTGTTCGACTGGGAGAAGTCCCCGTACATGATGCAGGCCCAATGTTGATTGAAGCAAATGCACCAGATGTGGTCGCACAGGGAGAAGCGGTAGCAGAGAGTTTGGGAGATGCTTCGGCACTATTACTACGAGGACATGGAGTAGTAACAGTAGGGAGAACGGTTGCAGAAGCAGTGAGTAATTTATTCATACTGGAAAGGGCAGCCCATCTCCAAATACTGGCAAACATGGCAGGCGGGGTTGTTGCATATGAAGGGAATCCGTATGAAATTGCGAACCACCCAGAAAACCATCCTGAGTTACAAGGGAGCCCAGAAAAACCGAGTGAAGATGCGTACAAATTCTTAAGAAATCAGTGTTTTAAATAGGGATAAAATTTATTTGGAATTGAGATTTTGTTTTATCAAAATAGCCAGGGCAATAATGGGCCCGACCGGATTTGAACCGGTGACGAATCGGTTATGAGCCGATCTCTCTAACCTGGCTGAGATACGGGCCCGATAGATATCAAGAGGTGGCTGATTATTATAATGGCTTCGAACTAGTGGGGATGGGAATGGCCCTCGTGTGAATGTGAATGGCCCCCGATGATAAACTCAGAAGCATCTCGAATGCCTTCTGCAAACTCAAGAGCTCTCTTGTCAAGTTCAGAAATTTCCATATGGTTTTGGTTCGATAAAATCTGCTCTAGTATTTCGATCCAAAGTGAATAATACACCCAGTCTGTTTCGTTCTGCAGATGGGAGGGGTCCGTTTTTTCAATTCTTTGGATCAACAATTCTTGGAAGTCGTCCCATGGGAAAAGATTGCTCTCATGTAATGTCACCACCATGCCAAAAATACTAGCCTGCCAGGGTTCCGAGAATAGGGGGCTTCCGCTGGGTGTCTGGGGAAATCCCCCCAGATTTGAAAGTTTACTTAGGATTTCTTCTGCGTGTTTTTGTAGAGTTAAAGGAGTAGAAGATGACATAATAGAGAATCCCATTAAGTTACCACGATTTGAGAAACTCCAATCATGGAATCTCGAGTTACGATGGCGGCAAGTTCTGACTCGGTTAAAGATTCAGTTCCAGATGGCCGTTGGGGGAGAACCATATACCTGATATCGGCACTAGAGTCGTGGACTTTGACTTCTATGTCCCCATCTAGATCTAGTCCAAATTCCCGGAGTACAGATCGCGGTTCAAGAACGGTTCGTGCGCGGTATTCAGGGGATTTGTACCAAGTGGGCGGCAACCCTAACACAGACCAAGGGTAGCAGGAACAAAGGGTACAAACGACAACGTTGTGGACCTTGTCCGTATTTTCAACCACTTGTACATGTTGAGATCCCATTTCGAAATTGAATTCTCCAATAGCAGACACAGGGTCTGTTAAAAGTCTCTCTTTGAAATCTGCATCCACCCATGCTCTAGCAACAATTTTTGCTCCATTTTGAGGACCAATATTGTGTTCGTAGGCAGAGATTGCCGCATCTATTGCCTCATGAGAAAGTAGACCTTTTTCTACTAATAAAGATTGTAATGCTCGTACCCTAGATTTGGGGTCTTGTATTTCTTGATCGTTTTTAGGTTCAAGGGACATGTGTACTATCACCAATAGATAAGAATGGAAGGGACCTATCTTTATCGGTGCTAGAGGGATGGTAAAACATCTTGAGAAAGTGTTTTGATGGATTGGGAATAGTCAGGTCCAAGTTTAGCTAAGACGACTTGTTTTAGTTGCTGTGTTTCGAACGAATTAAAGCATTGGGCGAGGCCTTCGATGCAAGCGTCTGCATCGCCAGCAATGAATGTGGCATTGACCATTTCTTCGGTGACTAATTTAGCCGCTTCTTGGATGGTGGCACCTTCATTGAAAGTATCGTATATTTTAATTACATTTTCCGGTTTGACACCTACAGATTGGAAATCGGAATCAGAAAAACCAGTCTTTTTGAGAGTCATGAGTGCGTGTGCTACGTAGGGTTTTGGAAATTCCATGGCCGCCTTATGGTCAGGGTCAACGGAGACATTTATTTCGGCCAAAAGTAGGGGGTCTACATTTCTATCGGAGGGTTCTTTTGGATTTAATTTAGCGTATAGTTCGTTTATTTTTCCTGCACGGAGTAGGGGGAGATACATACCGCCTAAAAGAACCCCATTCATGTATTTTCTAGCAACTTCCATCGCCATGTCACCATACCCACCTAGATAAAATTTGATAGGTGCTTGGGGAGAAAACCTCATTTGCATTTTTCCTTTTTCTTGTAGATTAAAATAGCTAGTAAGTAGGGGATAATCGCTGAAATTGATTTTTGTTCCATTTAAAAGTTGATTAACGCAAGTGACTGTCTCTGACAACATAGAGTAAGGGGAGGGAGTAGATACTTCCTTTCCTGTTTGTGCAATGCTGCCTCTTCCGATCCCAACACTGACTTCACGTCCATCGGTTAATTCGGTTAGAGATGCTAAGATATCTGCAAAATCGATAGGATTCCTATAAAATGGGACTGTTACCGCAGTTCCAATTTTGATAGGGACCTTAGTCGCTATGGCTGTTAAAACAACGTAGAGATTTCGGTACCCTAGGTTATCATTTACCCATATTTGAGAAAAATTTTCCCCGGCAGAAAGCTCAGCTAATTCGATTATTTGAGGGATTTTATATTGGTTCGCTATGTGGGTCGTGAATTGGAGTCCAAGTTCCCCGTTAAAGGTCATATAATTAGAGGTTGTGCTACGACGCTATAAAATGATGTGTCAATGCAAGTTTTAATATAAGGTAGGTAGTAGAGTAATGCGATGAAAGTTATTGTTACAGAAAGAAGATTTCCTAAAATTGATCCATATAAGGAATCGGTTGAAAGTGCAGGGGGTACAGTGGTATATGGAGATTTTAAGACTGAGGAAGATCTTATAGAAGGTTTAAAAGATGCCACAGTAGTGGTCACGTTCAAAGCTCCAATCACTCGAAAGGTAATAGAATCATTGGAAAATTGCAGACTCATACTTAGAAATGGGGCGGGTTTTGACAATGTAGATATCAGAGCGGCAAATGAGCAAGGGATTCCAGTTTCGTCTATGAGAGGCTATGTGAATGACGAACTATCGGAGCATGTGATCGCACTGATGCTGGCTGCGGCTAGGGACATACCGTATGCAGATAAATCAATGAGAGACAATAATGGATGGGGAGATAGAAGAAATGTAAACTATATGGGGCATGGAACGTTTGGGGTTGTTGGATTGGGAGAGATTGGGAGAACCACAGTTCCCAAGGCGAAGGCACTGGGAATGAAAGTTATTGGGTATGACCCATATGTTGGAAAAGATATTTTTGAATTGCTGGAGATAGAGAGAGTTGGATTTAAAGAGTTAATTGAACGGTCCGATTGTGTAAGTGTAAATTGTCAGCTTACAGCAGAAACGCATCACATGTTTTCAACGGAAGAATTTAAAAGTATGAAAAATACTGCAGTCATAGTTAACACAGCCCGCGGGCCGATCATTGATGAGCAAGCACTGGTTGATGCAGTCAATAATGGAGAGATCTATTCAGCGGGTTTGGATGTATTTGAAACAGAACCTCCCGAGAATACTCCCGCTTTGAGTTGTGAAAGAATAGTGTGTTCACCCCATCATGGGGCCACAACGCCTACAGGGGAAGAGAGATGTATAACATGGGGTAATGAAGAAATTGTGAGAGCATTGAAAGGAGAAGCTTTAGAGATGGTAGTTAATCCAGAGGCACTATGGTACCAAGAAGGAAAATTATTCAGTCCAGAGGGAGAAAACTGGTCCAATGCGAGATTGGGATCATATCGCGACGAAGAGGTCAATACGAGTCTCAGGAGAGGCTTTGAAAAAGAAGAAGTTAAAAATTAGTTTAATGAAAGGATGATCAGAAAAGATTTGGTCGAATACATATGAAAAAGAAAATAAAGTTTGGATTTTTGATTCCACATTTTGGAAGCATAGCATCGTCGGAGAAAATAACTAGTACGTGTAAACTAGCGGAAGAGTATAATTTTGATTCTGCGTGGGCTCGAGATCATTTGGTATTTGGACCTCACGCCCATGAAGATTCAGATAAAACATTTTTAGAACCATTTACTGTTTTGGGCCATGTTGCCTCGGTGGCGAAGAAATTGGAATTGGGAACGGCCGTCATTAACCCACAAAGGCATCCGGTTCATTTGGCACAACAATGGGCTTCGCTAGACTATCTATGCGACGCAGGTGTTATTTGTGGAATAGGAACGGGCAGCTATCCACGGGAATTCTTGGAGCGCCCGTTTGATAACCGGGAGCAATTAGTAAAAGAAAATGTGGAGATAATGAGATCTATTTGGACAGGAGAAAGTACAGAATATAAAGGAGAAATTTTTGATATTGAATATGCAGAAATATATCCAAGACCAAAGAAATCCATTCCAATTTGGTCAGGAGGATCCACCCCTGCATCTCCCAATCGGGCTGTAGAATATTGTGATGGGTGGTTGCCAGGTAGAATAAATCTGAAGACGTGGGATATTGCTGTAAGATCTATGCAGAAGAAAGCAGACGGCATGGGACGGAAGATGCCAACACTAGGAGTAATACCTGATGTAAGTCCTGCTAAAGACATGAAAACTGCTGTGGAGATGGCAGATATAGATAATTTATTGAAACTTGCAAATAAGAGAAAATACTGGAAACGTCCAGAAAAAGGATCTTTTGAAACTGTAGAAGATTTGGAAGGGTTGGTCATGGCAGGAACTTCAGAAGACATCGTTCAAGAAATATCAAAATATGTAGATCACGAAATAGGAATTGACCATATTGTATTCGATTTGCGTCAAAGATTCTCAGATATGGAATATTGCATCGAGACGATTGGGGGAGAGGTAATTCCAGAGTTTAAATAATACATATTCTTGTTAAGAATCAGGATACTTTTTTGGAAATTCGCGTAGTTCGATATAGATGGCAATTCCAGTGTTTGCCCCTTCTCCAATTGCGACAGGGATCTGCTTATGGCCAGGGGTTATGTCCCCTACTGCATACACACCAGGAGTGGTGGTCAATCCATCTTTGTTCACTTTTATTTGTCCTTTTTTGTCGAGTTCACAGCCGAGATCTATAGCCAATTTATTGTTATATTCAGAACCATACATCGCAAATCCACCATGATACTCTCTCCGGATCCCATCTTCGAAAACTAACGCCTGGAGCCACCCATCAGAATTATTTTCGATGGACGAAATATCCTCTTTGATTATATCGATGGGGTGCGATCGAAGTTGTTGATCTAAATTGCCATCCCAAGTTGGGTTTTCTCCCCGAAGAAGTAAATCGACTTCATCGGTGAAATTGAGCAAAGTCATAGCAACGTGCGCAGCGCTTGGTCCATATCCCATGACATATGTCGATTTGTCTTTGAACATGTGTGCGTCGCAATGTAGGCAATAATGGAGGCCCCTTCCAGTTCTAGGGAGAGGGGGTTTTGGAGGAACGTCTTTGAATCCTGTTGCGAGAACGACTCTACTTGCGGTGTGGGTTTCGGACTCGGTTTGCACTTGGAAGGAAATGGAATCGGAGGTGGAAAGGGGAGTTATACTAGTGACGAACTCTTTGAGATAGGTAACTCCATAATCCTGTAACTGTTCTATAGAAGTCGAGAGATATTCATTTCCAGAGACAGATTCGAGAACCCCAATAACATTATGAGTATTGCGCATCATAGCAGCGCGCCCCCCTCCGCGATTGATAATAGCAGTGTTGAATCCAAGGCGCGTTGTATACATGGCGGTGGACAGGCCCCCGGGGCCACCTCCAATGACGATGACATCGTAAACTGTCATTAGACAGGTATTAAGTAGATTGAGTAAGATATTAGAGTGATTCTATTTAGTTCAAAAAGATGACAAAGGAGAGGTTTTGGTGGACAGATAAGAGATGCAGATATATGCAAAACATAAGATGGCTGCACTAACAAACAAGATTGTGAATCCGTAATAAGCCAGGATCAAACCAAACAATATAGGCCCAATTACTTTTCCTAGTGGTTTACTGGTGTTCACGGCTGCAACAATTCCGCCTCTGTGTTTAGAGGTAGTAGAAGCTGCGACGGTGTCATTTAGAATGGGGATAAACAAAGAATCCGCAATGCCAAAGATGCCAACTAGAAAGAAAATAGTCAAAATAGAATTGGAAAATGGAATTAATGCGATAGAAATTGCAGCAAGGGTTAGTGTAAGTCGGATTGCAACAGATTTTGAAAGATAAGAAACTAAAAAACCAGATAAAGGAGAACTAAAAATGCGAATGAAACCTCTAAACGACAAGACTGCACCTGCCATGAATGCACTGTAGCCTAGTGAAAAAACTATGAATATAGGAAGGAAAGTGATTACAGTTGATTTTAACAAAGAACCAACTAGATGCCACCCAAAAAGGATCCGCAAATTGGGTTTGATTAATTCGTGCCGAATGGAAGACCAATAATTTTTGAAGGTGGAAAGTATGGCGGGGCTAGAATCTGGAGCGTGAGTTTCGGGGAGGGCGAAAAATATCAATAATGCTGCGGGAAGGGAAAGGGTGTATAGGAGAAATGGGTAATTCCAAGATATATCTGCTAGAAATCCTGCAATAGGAGGGATGGAAAGGACAGCCATACCATGGAATGAACCACGTAGTCCTTGGACCGTAGATCCCATGTGGCCCTTATATAGATCGCCTAAAATGGTTACTGCAAGAGGACTTAAACTAGCAAATCCGATTCCTTGGAGTGTTCTTAAAATAAGCAGATATAGAAACGAATCTACAAAAGCTATTGAAGTTCCAGACACGCCGAAAATGATTAAACCGATCAGCGTGAGTTTTCTGCGCCCGTATACATCTGCGAGAACTCCAATAATGGGAATTGAAACCAAAGCTGAAAAGAAAAATACAGACATGACTAATCCAATTTGTTGTTCGGGGATATCCAAAGATTGCATCAAAATTGGGAGTGCAGGGGATACGAGTTGGCCCCCGAGTACTCCAATGGCAGATACTAATAAAATAGATAAAAGAGTAGAATCGATTTTTGGGATAGCAGATTGTCTGTTGGAAGATCCCATTTATTTTTATCGGCTTTCAGGATGAATAAAAGTTTTTTAAGGCACATTGAAAATGCGAAAATATTTTAAATGAGTGATGTGACCCACCAAATATGAATGGAAAATTTTATCCGCTCCATACGGAAGGTCCAGATTTGATATTCGGGTTCCCAACAATTTATTTTGGATTGCTTTCCATTGCTTCTATCCTTTTATTCTTAGTGCATAAACGGAATGGGACATTGCCAAAAATAGGTGAACCATATTACGATGTGATCGTTCTTGTTTTAGGACTATGGTGTCTAGGTGGACTTCTTATTGATTCTTTTGCGCATATTGCCGGAGCGGTAGATGATACGTTTTTCACTCCATGGCATGCGATGTGGTACTCTGGTGCTACTGCATATGGAGCATATATATTTTATGCAATTTTACCAGAAGAAGGAATTGGAAGTCTTATAAGAAATCCCTTAAATGCCCTTCGAGGGGTAGCTCCGGAGCACAAACCAGGAGTGTACGGAATCATTCTGTTTGCACTGTCTGGAATTGGGGATATGATCTGGCACGAAACGCTTGGGGTGGAGTCTAGCCTTGATATTCTTCTTTCACCCACCCATATTGGTCTTTTCCTCGGACTTCTACTATCAGTTACAGCGCCGATGTGGTCGGCTTGGGCTAACAAAGAAAGCGGCAGAGATGGTTTGAGGTCACAGATATTGATCATCTTTGGACTTGGTGCAGCATGGGCCATTTTTCTTCTTCCTTTTCTTTATGCAAATCTTTGGTTCGAATCTCTGGAAGCGTTCTGCTACGACGGCGGGAGGGGATTTTGTTGGAACAACGATTATGATTTTGTACTGATGCATAGTATGCGTAGTTTGATAATTCAAGTTGGTCTTACTTCTGCAATTCTCTTACTTTTCATTCGCCGGTGGACACCTGCTAGGGGGAGTCTGGTTGTTCTCTTAGTATTCCCTGCAATTGGGGGTTGGTTCTATGGAGAATTCGATAACACAATATTGTTCTTAGGCATTGTCTGGGCAATTGTAGTTGAATTTATGTTGCCAGTTCTCTGGAAAGGTTGGAAACGTCTGTTTGTAGCATTGGTTGTTGGAAGTCAAGTGGTAGTGTTTATGGCTTCGTGGTGGTTGCGTCCTGTCCAACTCCCCGGTGGGTTATATTGGATAGAGGGAACCAACTTGCATGTATTGCCATTTGGATGGAGCATTCATGCTACAATTGGTTCCATAATATTTTGTGCAATCCTTGGTTGGCTTGCAAGTTGTGTCGTGTCACCCCCTGAAATTCCAGATCTCGATGATGAATAAAACCATATGGGAGTAGCGTTAGGGTAAATACGTAATGGGACGTATTGACAGGTGATGAAAGGTTGTGCTAGAGCTCCGGGTGCCGGGACCATACTAAATGCATTGGCAAATGGGTATGGATCTGCATTTGCCATTGATATCTACACTACAGCAGAGGTAGTATTGCAAGATGTAGAAAAAGTGACGGGGGAGATAGAAGGTGCTCCAAATGCAGATACGACCCTTATTGAGAAATGTGTAGAGATTGTAGTAGATAGATTTGGGGATGGAGAAGGAGGAAGAGTTCTTACGAGGAGTGAGATACCAATTGCTTCCGGATTGAAAAGTTCTAGTGCCGCTGCCAATGCCACTGTATTGGCTAGCTTGAGTGCATTGTCAGTGGGAGTTGGAGTAAATGAGGAAATCACTATGCTTGATGCGGCATTAATTGGAGTCCAAGCTGCCCGGGAAGTGGGAGTCACAATAACAGGCGCGTTTGATGACTCAAGTGCATCTATGATAGGAGGACTAACGCTAACAAATAATAATAAAGATGAATTGCTAAAACATGAAGAAAGTATAGAGTGGGATGTTTTAGTATGGACACCAGAAGAAAAAGCCTACAGTGCAGAAGCGGATGTAGATCGATGTTCGTTTGTAAGTGGAGTTGCAGACATAATAGTAGAAATGGTAAAAGACGGAAGATATTTAGAAGCAATGACGGTGAATGGACTTGCATTTTGTGCCGCTCTAGAATATTCGGTAGATCCCATTCTAGAAGCACTTCCGACCGTAGATGGAGTTTCGTTGTCGGGGACAGGACCTAGTATGACCGCGGTTGGTAGCGAGGATATCCTAAAGGAGTTAGAAAATGTATGGGAGATAAGAGGGGGAAATGTAATACATGCTAAAACACAAATGGGAGGTGCCTCAATAATATGAGTTTGGATGAAATGCGATCGAAGATCGAAGAGATTGATAAGAGGATTATGGAGTTGATTGCAAAGAGAACGGACATAGCAATTTTGATTGCAGACATAAAAGAGAGAGATGGGCTTCCAATTACGGATAAAGACCAGGAAAAAAAAGTGATGCAGAGAGTATCTAAGAACGCGGATTTATTTGGAGTGGATAAAGAAGGTGTTGAGAGAATCTTTCAGATGTTAATTGAATTGAATAAAAGCAAACAGCGCCGAAAATTCTAAAGAGGTTGGTAAGAAGAAAGAACACTCGAGAGGGCAGCACTATTTACGGGTTTTTCTATTGAAGACAGATGAGATATGCTGATATTTCCATCAATTACCGTTTGGCGGTCGGTTCCAGGAGAATCACTGATCTTTGAATCTCTCATTTTTGCCCATACTTCGTCGTTGACTCTTGCAGAGTGTTCGTTGATGCTATGGGCGTCCATTTCGCATAAAATAGAAGGGGTGGTCAAAAGCATATTTGGAGAAGCGTTGGTGGTCATTGGTAAGTTGACATTTAGATATTCCATCTCTTTTAGAAGTTTTGATTCAACGACGTTCTGTGCTAGATACGCAATTGCATTTGCTGCATGTGCATATTCATCTGGAGAGGGTGTATAAGGGTATTCTCCGAGGGGTATGAAAAGGGAAGATGAGATAGATGGAAAACCTAAAAAAGTGGACTCTATGGCGGCACTGATTGTTCCAGATCGCCCTAAGGAGTAGTAGCCAACATTTGCCCCGCGATTGCAGCCAGAAATTACTATATCGGGTTTGAGTTCGAGTGCCTTGAGTCCAATTATAACACAATCTGCAGGGGTTCCGGAGATAACATACCCTTCTTCAATAGATTCTATTTGAATGTCTTGATCATAAGATGTCATCCTCCCGATTCCACTCATATCAGACTTCGGTGCAACGATAGTAACGTCTGCGAAGTTGCTGAGGGAATGGTACAAAGCCCAGATACCATGTCCTTTAATTCCATCGTCGTTTGTAAGTAAGATATCCATATGTGAATGGTAGACTGTTTAGATTATATTATCATTTCCAAAGAGTTGCGAGTGGATGGGCGAATATTTGTATTAAGGGGAGCAGTGTCAATTCCTAAAGATCATGCTTATCAAGGTATAGACACTGCGTGTAAATGTGAGTGAAGAAGAATTACCGATAGAGAAATTCTTTACAGAGGATACGATAAGTGTTCATTTAAAGGCAGGTGCACCTCCGATGGCAAAGCGAGGGTACATAACAGAAGTGAAATTTGAACAAGTAGGAGAAGAAATTTTAACAGAACGGCAAGTGAAGGAATGGGCCAAGGCGATAGAAGAGAAAGGAAGAGGATCGGATAAGGGATTTTTTGAATTTGATGAGAGAGATATGAAAATTATCCAATTGGGAAACTACAGAATAACAATTGCACAACCACCTTTTTCAGATGGTTGGGAGATAACTGCAGTAAGGCCAACAGTTAAAACTACAATAGAAGATTATGAAGGAGTAGAAGAGTTGACAGAGCGGTTATTAACGCGGCAAAGGGGCATACTCATAGCAGGTGCACCGGGAATGGGGAAAACGACCTTTGCGCAAGCGGTGGCAGAGTTTCTTTCGGGGAATGGTTTTTGTGTCAAGACTATGGAGCGACCTCGAGATTTGCAAGTTGGGCCTGAAATTACACAATATACGGCCTTATCTGGAGACATGGCAAAAACGGCAGATGTTTTGTTATTGGTCAGGCCGGATTATGTTATTTATGATGAAATTAGAAAAACGGAAGATTTCATCGTTTTTGGAGATCTGAGACTTTCAGGAGTGGGGATGATAGGAGTTGTGCATGCAACGAGGGCGGTTGATGCGTTGCAGCGATTAGTAGGAAGAGTGGAATTGGGGTTGATTCCACAAGTGACGGATACGGTCGTGTATTTAAAGGAAGGGAGAATTGAGACGATATATGATGTGACTATGGAAATAAAAGTTCCCACAGGGTTGATAGAAGAAGATTTAGCACGGCCAGTGGTCATGATAAGAAATTTTGTAACGGGAGAACTAGAGTATGAGATATACACATTTAGTAGTCAAATAGTGACAATACCAGTTAGTGGAAAGCAAGAAACGAGTGGCATGGAAAGGCTAGCTATCCAGGAAATTGAAAAGGAAATAAAATCATTTGTAAAAGGAGATATTCTAATTGAATTAACTGGGAAAAATAGAGCTACTGCGTACGTAAGTGAGAAAAATGTAGGGGCATTAATAGGCAAAAAGGGAGAGAGAATTAATAGTATAGAAAAACGGTTAGGCGTGGGGATTGATGTGAGGCCATATGAAAATGGAAAAAACGAAGTTAAACAAATTCAATGGTCAGAAAACCAAGATTTCGTCGAGGTTAAAATTTCGAAAAGGCACATCATCATTCCGTCTGAAAGCTACATAGGGAATGCTATTGAAATTCACGCAGATGGGAAATATCTTTTCACGGCCACAGTAGGGGGAAAGGGAGCAATTCAACTAGCTAGAGGTAGTGCCATAGCGGAAGAATTAGAAGACGTAATAGATAGAAAGGGAAAGATATCGATAGTTCCGGTGGTTTGAATAAATTAGTTAACTTTGAGATGATGAGAATACCGTATCCAGGTAGTCAACATAAGTACGTGTGGGATAAAGTGATCCCATGTCAGAATTAAATGACGCTAAGAAGGAAGTTTCTGATGCATGTAACGTGGTGGCAAATGCAGGTTTGACCGAGTTATATGCAGGGCATGTTTCATCTAGAATCGGGGATATTGCTCTGATTCCTGCGCATCTTCATCATGAGGGGAGGGGGATGGAATCGATGACGCCTGAGCAGATAATTTCAGTTGATTTGAAAACGGGAGAGCAAGACCCAAAGGAGTTAGAGCTACCAGAAGAGGACACAATTCATACTAGTATATTTGCTGTTCGGGAAGATGTCAAAAGTTGTGTGCACGCACACCCGGTTCATGCCACTGCTCTGAGCATGACGAATTCGTCGATCATACCAGCTTCGATACGAGCGGTTCGACTTGGAGAAGTGCCCGTGCACGATGCAGGCCCAATGTTGATTGAATCAAATGCGCCAGTTGAGATTGCACGAGGGGAAGCCGTGGCAGAAAGTCTTGGAGATGCATCGTGTTTACTTATACGAGGACATGGAGTGGTAACAGTGGGGCGAACAGTTGCAGAGGCAGTGAGTAGATTGTTCATATTAGAAAGAGCAGCCCACCTTCAAATGCTCGCAAGTTTAGGAGGAGGAGCGGTTGCATATGAAGGGAATCCATATAAAATTGCGAACCACCCAGAGATACAAGAACATGCAGAAAAGCCGAGTGAGGATACATACAAATTCTTGAGGAATCAATATTTAAAGTAGAGATAAAAGTTGGCGGAAGTGCAAGTTTGGTTTTCCCATTTCAAAACAGTACCCTTTTGAATCCTCCGATTTCAATAAACAACCAATGGGAAGACGTAAAAAAATTGTTGAACAATGCGAGAAATTAATGGACAAGCCCGAGCAGATTCGGAATATGGCAATAGCGGCACATATTGACCATGGAAAAACTACTCTGTCGGATAACCTTCTAGCAGGGGCAGGGATGATCTCTAAAGATCTCGCTGGGAAACAACTAGCAATGGATACTCACGAAGATGAGCAAGAACGGGGGATAACAATAAATGCTGCAAATGTTTCCATGACGCATAATTACAAAGGCACTGACTACTTAATAAATCTAATTGACACTCCAGGACATGTTGATTTTGGAGGAGATGTTACACGGGCGATGAGAGCTGTTGATGGGGCACTTGTTGTCGTCGACGCAGTTGAGGGTGCAATGCCTCAGACTGAAACGGTTCTTAGGCAAGCCCTGAGAGAAGGGGTAAAACCAGCCCTATTTGTGAATAAAGTTGATCGTCTGATAAACGAACTTCGAGAAGGTCCTCAAGAGATGCAAGAGCGTCTCGGGGTGGTGATCAACTCAGTAAATGAGATCATACGTGGGATAGCTCCAGAAAAATATGCTAATGAAGGGTGGAGGGTTTCGGTTGAAGATGGAACTGTTGCGTTTGGGTCCGCACTGTATAATTGGGCAGTTTCGTTGCCTTCGATGCAGGAAACAGGAATAAAATTCGCAGATATAATTGAAGCCAATAAGAGCGGGGATTTGTCTATATTAAAAGATAAATCACCTCTATCGGACGTTGTGCTCAACATGGTTGCGCAACACTTCCCAAGTCCTCTGGACGCACAACCTAGTCGGATACCTAGGATCTGGAGAGGGGAAGAGGACAGCATTGCAGCCATTCAGATGAAAGGTGTAGATCGCGAGGGGGATGTAGTTCTCATGGTCACGGATATTAGTATTGACCCCCATGCAGGTGAAATTGCTACTGGTCGCCTTTTCTCAGGGACCATTGAGCGCGGGCAGGAGCTCTACGTTTCAGGGACTGCGGGAGCCAATAGAGTTCAATCTGTAGGTATATTTATGGGCGGGGATCGAGAAGAGGTTTCGGTAGTTCCTGCAGGAAATATAGCTGCAGTTACGGGTTTGAAAGATGCAATTGCAGGGTCAACGGTTTCTGCGTTAGAGATGTTAGCTTTCGAATCTATTGATCATATTTCAGAACCAGTTATTACTCAGTCGATAGAGGCAAATTCCATGGATGATCTTCCTAAATTGATCCGGGTGTTGCAACAAGTTTCCAAAGAAGATCCTACTTTAAAAGTGACGATAAACGAAGCTACTGGAGAACATTTAATTTCAGGGCAAGGAGAACTTCATTTAGAAGTGATCACGGATAGAATCGCGCGAAATCATGGTGTGAAAGTCAATACAGGACAACCAATTGTTGTGTATCGCGAATCTCCCAGGAAACTCTCAAGAGAGGTTGAAGGAGTATCTCCAAATCGCCATAATAAATTCTACATAACTGTCGAATTGCTATCAGATGTAATTACTGATAAAATAAAACAAAATGAAATAACGATGGACTCTCCAGAATTAGAGCGGAGAGAACTTCTCATGGAATTGGGTATGGACAAGGCTTCGGCACAAAATGTTAAAACAATCATCGGTCCCAACATTATTATTGACCAAACGAAGGGTATCCAATATCTGAATGAAACAATGGAATTAGTATTGGAAGGATTTGAAGAGGCCCTTGTTGAAGGGTCTTTGGCTCGTGAACCGGTACAAGGTGCATTGATACGCTTACTAGATGTCAAACTTCATGAAGATGCAATACACAGAGGTCCTGCCCAAGTGATACCTGCTGTTCGAGATGCCCTGCAAAAGGCCCTCATAGCATCTCATGCTCGATTGCTTGAACCGGTACAAAATGTTCGTATAGATGTCCCCTCAGAGCATATGGGGCCTGCATCGGGAGAGATTCAGGGACGCAGGGGGAGAATTGACGATATGTACCAAGAAGGTAATCGTATGATTGTAGAGGGTGTCGCTCCGGTTTTTGAAATGTTAGGGTTCTCTTCAGATATTCGATCTGCTACAGAGGGGCGTGCGGCGTGGAACACTGAGAATGCCGGATTTGAACCGTTAGCCGATAACCTGCAAACTGAGACAATCCTTAGCATACGTAAAAGAAAGGGGCTCAAAGTTGAACTTCCTGCAGGAGTCAATTATTTCTAACAAGAATTGTAAACGAGATGCATATACTCTATTTTGCATAGCAATTACGAATTAGTCAAGTATTTAATCCAACCGAGTTTTATTCAAGTGACTAATGGGTAATAAACTTCAAAATGGCCCTAGGGCTTATGTGGTCCGACTTGAATTGGCAGATCGTCCGGGGGAGCTCCTTCGTGTGTTGGAGCCAATATCATCAAGTGGGGGAAATCTATTATCAATATTCCATGAGCGTGGCGATATTACTCCTCGAGGGAAGATTCCTGTGGAAATAGATCTTGAATGTTCTCAGGAACAGTTTGAAGCTATATTGTCCTCATATTCAGATCTAGATATCCAGGTTACGCAATCGGGAGAAGAGCTATATCGAGGAGAACTGGTTGTTCTCTTGATCGGGGATGCAATTGCTAATGATTTGTCCAGTGTGATCGCGGCCATTGATGAATCTGGTTCTGTTGCAGTTATTGAATCTTCGGTGAATCGTTCTATTGAATCTCCGGCAGACGCTAGTTCTATTCTTCGTCTGGCGATTAAAGATGGGGATCAGCTACAAGCGGTTGATTCTGTGAAATCAATTGTATCGAAATATGATCTTCATTTCATGACAACCACTGATCACGAGGTTTCTCAATGAAACTCGCCATCTTGGGTGTTGGAAGTGTGGGGAAGGCAGTGGCTCAACTATCAAAAGAATACGGCCATACGGTGGTTGCACTGGCAGATTCTAAGAATGCCATTGTGAATCCAAAAGGGATCAAAGTCGACGATGCATTAGAGCGAAAATCGAATCAAATGCCATTGGGAGATGCTTCTTTAGAAGATATATTTGATTCAGATTATGAGGTTCTGATCGAAGCGACTCCAACTACCCTTGAGTCCGCAGAACCGGCGTTTTCGAATATTAAAGCGGCGTTGGAAGCGGATCGGCATGTTGTTTTGGCAAATAAGGGTCCTGTTGCGGAGAGATTTGAGGAGCTCCAGTCTATTGCTGATGGAAGTAAAGGCGCTCTGCGCTTCGAAGCTACTGTGGGTGGCTCGATACCGATACTCTCTACAATTGAGGATGTAGATTCTAAGAACATCACTTCGGTGAGAGGGATTCTAAATGGTACCTCTAACTTCATTCTTACTCGAATGGCTGCGAAAAATCTGAGTTACAGTCATGTTTTATCAGAAGCGCAGGATCTGGGTGTTGCAGAAGCGGATCCTACATTTGATGTGGGCGGGATTGATACTGCACTTAAATGTGTGATATTATCCAATGTTTTATCAGAAGGGGGTTTCTGTTTGTCAGACGCGAATGTGGAGGGAATTCAACATATATCCAATCACGCTCTTAATCTGGCAGACAAGTCTGGCTTGACAATACGATTGATAGGAGAAGCCACGAGAGAAGGGGTGAATGTAGCTCCCATGCTAGTTCCAAAAGCAGGAGACTTGGCTGTTGAAGGTACTCAAAATATAGTTCAAATTACTACAGAACATGGAGGAGTTCTAAACCTCGCGGGTGCGGGTGCGGGTGGTAGTCCGACTGCCTCTGCGATATTCTTGGATCTTCAGCGCCTAATAGTGTGACTATGTCTAACACGAAAAACGTAGTACGTGGACGATTTTAGCTGTAAACAGTATCGAAATCGTTTTAGCCGCACTCTGTCAATCGACCTCAGAAGTTACCATGAGTGACAAACCACATCAAAATTTGGCTGTGATAGGTCATGTGGACCACGGGAAGAGCACTCTCGTGGGGAGACTCCTCTATGAAACAGGGGCTGTAGAACAACACGTGATTGATCAGTATAAGAAAGAAGCAGAAGAATTAGGAAAAGGCGGATTTGAATTCGCATATGTCATGGACAATCTAAAAGAGGAACGGGAACGGGGTGTGACAATTGATATTGCCCATCAAGATTTCCATACGGATAATCATTATTTCACAATTGTAGATTGTCCAGGTCACCGTGATTTTGTTAAAAATATGATCACAGGGGCAAGTCAAGCTGACAGTGCAATTCTTGTTGTAGCTGTTGATGACGGGATTGCACCTCAGACTCAAGAGCATGTCTTCTTAGCCCGGACACTTGGTATTGCAGAACTCATTGTAGTCATAAACAAAATGGACAAAGAGAATTACGATGAGGGCAAATTTAATGCGGTTAAAGAAGAAGTACAAAAACTACTTGGATCGGTTGGGTACAAAGATAATCTTTTCATCCCTCTTTCCGCTTTTGAAGGAGACAATATCAAAGAGAGTTCTAGTAATACTTCATGGTACGATGGTGTCACTATTCTTGATGCAATCAATGACCTTCCAGTTCCAAAAGACGCAACTGATGCGCCATTGAGGCTCCCCATACAAGATGTATATACAATCTCTGGAATTGGTACAGTTCCAGTGGGACGTGTTGAAACAGGGACCATGAAACCAGGAATGAAAGTTGTGTTTCAGCCTTCAGGGGCAGCTGGTGAATTGAAATCTATAGAAATGCACCACCAAGAAGTTCCAGAAGCAAAGGCAGGAGACAATGTTGGGTTTAATGTAAGGGGTGTCGGTAAGGAAGATGTGCGTCGCGGAGACGTTCTTGGCCCTGCGGACAATCCTCCAAAGGTTGCAAAAAGATTCAAAGCTCAAATCATAGTTATGCAGCACCCTAGTGTCATAACAGTGGGGTATACCCCCGTTTTCCATGCACACACATCGCAGGTGGCATGTACGTTTGAGGAGATCACAGATACACAAGGAAAATCCCTTGATTTCATCAAAGCAGGGGATGCAGCTCTTGTTTGGGTGCGACCACAGAAGCCAGTCGTAATCGAAGTGGCAAGTGACATACCAGAATTGGGTGCCTTTGCAATACGCGACATGGGATCAACAATTGCAGCTGGGAAAGTCGTCGAAATCGAAGAGGCATAGATGCAACAGGCGCGCATACGTTTAGCAGGAACTAGCCCTACCGATCTCGACGCGATTTGTTCTGATGTTTGTTCTATTGCTGAGAAAACTGGAGTAAATTTGAGCGGCCCCATACCGCTTCCTACTAGAAAGCTGGAAGTTCCTTGCAGGAAATCGCCGGATGGGGAGGGGACTGCAACATGGGAGCATTGGGAGATGCGAGTGCACAAAAGGTTAATAGATCTTGATGCAGACGAGCGTGCATTACGTCAATTGATGCGAATTCAAGTTCCAAAAGATGTCAGTATTGAAATAGTCCTTACAGGAGGCTAATAGAATATCGTGTTTTTGTCTAATTTGTGGAATCATAGTTAGGTACTCGTAACTCTCATATACCACCACTTATTGTACCCTGAATAGGGCTTGTAGTTCAGTCGCAGAATGCTCGCTTCGCATGCGAGAGGCCCCGGGTTCAAATCCCGGCAAGTCCATGGGAAATGGCAATACCGGATGAAAGGGGAGATTGCTGATTTTAGAGTTTTGGTGAGAAAGGTATTATTCTGCCCAGTTAAGTAGGCAGGCGCCTTGGTCTAATTCTGCAATGCGTTCTGGACTGAATGTAATTGGGTTTCCAATATGTTTCTCAACACATTCTGGATATTCATTCATGGTCCTATACAAATTAATCCCAGAATATGAAGCTAATTGATTTGCGATTGTTTCGATGTGAGATTCATCTAGTGATCCAGAATTGTTTTTTTTGATATTTGTAAATATCATCCTAAGAAATTCTTCAGGACTCTCATCGTGTAATCGTCTGCTGGGATCTGACTTCACCGTCCTGCTCATTTTATCCTCTTAAATATAATTGTATCGAATGTGGTTTTGTTTAAACGAAGAGGAAAATTTGCGTAGATGGGTTAGATTTGTTCTAAGGCTTGTTCTAGATCGGCGAGGATGTCGTCTATGTGTTCTATTCCAATTGAAAGTCGGATATATCCAGGAGTTACACCTGCGCGTAATTGATCTTCGTCAGACAACTGTTGGTGGGTTGTTGTGGCAGGGTGAATAGCAAGACTTCTTGCATCACCGATATTGGCAACGAGATAGAAGAGGTCGAGTGCATCTATAAATTTTTGACCCGCTTCTTTTCCACCTTCTAATTCGAATCCTATTAGAGATCCGAAGCCCTGTGTTAAATATTTTTTAGCTCGTTGGATTACTTCTTTATCTTCATGTAAAGTTGGATAAGTTACAGTAGTAATTTTAGGATGGTTGTTCAAGAAATCTGCAACTTTCTCCGCGTTGGAGAAATGAGCACGTAATCGTAGGGGGAGTGTTTCCAATCCTTGAATAAAATTATAAGCATTGAAAGGAGATAATGCAGATCCAAAATCCCTGAGTCCGACCACCCTAGCTCTACTGATATAAGCAACTTCGCCGAATGCGGAAAAAACAGCTCCATGGTAACTACCAGATGGAGTGTTGAATAGAGGCTGCCTTTCAGGGACTTTTCCCCAATCGAAGTTTCCACCATCTACTACAATTCCACCAATTGAGTTTCCATGACCACCTATCCACTTAGTCAAGGAATGCACTACAACTGCTGCACCGTGGTCCAATGGCCTGCAAGTTATAGGAGAAGAAGTATTATCAACGATCAAAGGTATGTTGAATTCACGGCCTATATTGGCAACTTCCTCTATGGGAAATGGAGTTAGTTTTGGATTTGGTAATGCTTCTGCATAATATGCTCTTGTTTTCTCATCGGTGAGTTCACGGAAATTTTCAGGGTCTGCGGGGTCTGCGAATCTCACATCAATGCCTATATTTCTAAGACTATTATTAAATAGATTCCAGGTACCACCATAGAGATCTGTGGAAGAAACTATATTATCCCCAGCTTGTGCCACATTGAGGATGGAAAGTGTTGTTGCCGCTTGTCCAGAAGCAACAGCTAAAGCTGCGACACCACCTTCAAGGGCAGCAACGCGTTCCTCAAGAACTGCGTTAGTTGGATTCATAATCCTAGTATATATGTTTCCAGGTTCAGTTAGTGCGAATAAATTCGCAGCATGTTCTGTGTCGTTGAACTCATATGCAGTTGTTTGGTAGATGGGAACTGCGACAGAGTTGGTCGAAGAATCGGATCGATATGAACCCCCGTGGAGGCCCAAAGTTTCGGGGTGAATATAATTGTTAGACATATTTTACCTTAAAGTTATTCTGCATTCTACATATTTATATGATTTGTTTTTAATCGGCGAAATTTTTGTAAAAGTTGCAGTGTGAGTGGGAGTTATTGAGAATATTTATCCAAATAACCGGTATTTTTGAGTAAATTGGTTAACTCAGTTAATTTAGCACCAGAAAATGTGGGAAGGGGAGGCCTTGGGTTTCCAACTTCGAATCCCAAAAGATTTACAGCGGCCTTGACTGGGACGGGATTGCTGACACTGTATAATAATTTTAAGATAGGTAAAAGTTCGAAATATAATTCTTTGGCTTGGATGGCATCGTCTTGACTAACCCACGGTCGAGATAGTTGTTCCATCTCTTCGGGGATTATATTTCCAGCTACATTTGCAGTCCCTGCACCTCCGAGAGCGAGTGTGGGCAGGATGAGAGAATACCCAGGATAGTCACAACACAGAATTGAGAAATCGTTTGCAGTGTTATTTTGTATTTCTTGGAGTTGGGAAACATCTGGAATTGCTTCTTTGTCTGCGATTATATTTTCTATCTTTGATAGATTGACCATGAGTTCGGGAGAAATATTTACACCGACTCTAGTTGGGTTATTATAGATTGCAATTGGTAATTTTACACTTTCTGCGACTTGTTTGAAAAAATCAAAAACGGCTTCTTGAGGTGGTTTTATATAGGGTGGTACAATTAAAACGATCCCGAATGCACCTGCACCTTCAGCGTGAGTTGCAAGAGAAATTGTATCGGAAAGTGTGGAACAAGTACATCCAAAAAGAATAGGTATTTTCCCCCGAGAATAATCGGCCACATGTGAAATGATATCCCTCCGTTCGGGAAGGGAAAGTTGGGTTGATTCTCCAGTAGATCCCATTACTAATAATCCGCTAGAGCCATGTTTAATGTGGAAATCAATTAACTGATTGAACGCGCCGAGGTTTACGGCACCATTGTCATCATAGGGAGTAACAATTGCGGGCCAAGATCCTTCTATTCTCATAATATATTTCAAATGAATTCTGACTCACTAAAAGTAAACTCTTGCCATAATCGCTTTTAGAAGTATGCGATTAGTTAAGGTCCAAATGTCCTAATTTCAATGTGTTTCTCGTCGGTTTTTTCAGTAAAATCATACCCCATTACTGCTTCTCGTTGTGAATTCAGAGTTTGAGTTAGCATTTTATGTAAGTGATAATCTGCATCGGGTTTGTCCGGTTGCCAAACAAACACATTTGTGAGTGGTTTTGATTCAGCATCTAGATCGTAGAAAATATGATATACCTGATACAGATCTCCGTGGATTCGGACCCATTGATCTCGTTGGGGGATGATATTTGACTCAATAGTAACTATAGGGGTAGAACCCTGGAGGAGATATCTGACTTTGGTGGACATATAGGAAGGAATGGTTGTCAAAAAATTGAGAGTTTCGATTAGGCGCAGCGCATTCGACCGCCATCAACAGGAATTGCCGCTCCAGTAACATATCCGGCCCGAGGACTAGATAAAAAGGCAGCCACATCTCCTATTTCTTCGGGCGTTCCCATTCGGTTTAAGGGATTATCTGCCCAGCCTATAAGAGCTTCTGAGAGAGAAGTATATTTTCCAGAGTCAACTGTATCTTGTGCATGCCGGATCATCAAAGGTGTATCATGAGACCCAGGTAAAATTGCATTTACCCGTATAGGTGCCCACTCAAAGGAAAGAACTTTCATAAGGCCGATGAGGGATTTTCTAACCGAACTAGACATAGTCATATTTGGATTGGTTTCTTTTACAGCGGTTGCAGTGATTAAAACGACAGAACCCACATCGCTATTGGATAATAGGGGGTGAGCGGCGTGCAGTATCCTTACGACATTCATCGTGAAAGTGTCATATGCGTCGTACCAGTTATCTACACTGAGGTTATTAAATGACCCATCTACGGGTTGTCCTGCAGAAGTGACAATATGGTCGAGTTGTCCAAATTTTTTGGTAATTTGATCAAGTAAATTTTGGACATCCTCGGGTTTAGTTAAATCCGTCTGGATTGCCAGTATATCTCCTTTTGCTTCAACTTCGAGGGATTCTTTTGCGCGGGTTAGGCGGTTAGAATCTCTACCACAGATAACTACATTTGCACCTTCTAGTGAAAGGGAACGTGCGCACCCTAGTCCCATTCCACTTGAGCTAGCAGTGACGAGTGCTGTGTTCCCATGAATTCCAAGATCCATAGTAATAGTAAGAATTTAATCGTTATAAAGTGACAAGTTTTGAAAAAGAAATGGGTGGAGAGTCACACAAGGATTGGAAATGTTGCTTTCAATCCCTCTATGACGAATTCTATCGCGATGGCGCCGAGTAGTAGCCCAAATATTTTTTGGTGGATAATAAGGATATTTGGACTTATTTTAGAGGTCAATTCGCTTGCGATCCACATTGAAAGTGCAGCAAGTAAAATCACTGCGACTATTGGGATAAATGCGATTAATTGTGACTGTGGAGTGGCGCTTGCCTTGTCTGCTAGAAATATAGTCAGAGTGATAGTTGCAGGACCTGCAATCATAGGAATTGCAATGGGGAAAGTGGCTATGGAAGAGAGAAATTCGTCGTTGATAGCTGCATCTAGATTTTGTTCCCTCTGTTCCTGCATTTTTCCAAATATCATCTTGTATGCAATTGCTATCAAAAATAGTCCACCTATAATTCGAAAAGAGTTCATTCCAATTCCAAATGCACTTAAGATAATTGCCCCAAACATCCAAAAAATAATAAGTGTGATCAGAGATATCAAAGTGGCTCGAATGCAGATAGACCGGAGGTCTTTCTTGGACATTCCAAGTCCAGAAGCTACGCTTGCGAAAACGGGGATAAGACCTAGAGGATTGACAGTGACAAAAATCAAAATGAATGTTTCAAGAGAAGATGTAAGCATATCAGATAACATTCTAAACTGAACCTGTACGCGAGAGGACTTAGGGTTTTGGAAGTAATGAAAAAAGATTCTATTTATTGAACTGTTTTTTGATCCATCCAAGGATGCTATAATAATTATCTACAACGTATTCTTTTTGGGGAATGATTGCGTTATCAGTGATGCTGATGTGTTCAGGGCAAACGTCGGTACAACAACGGGTGATATTGCAATGGCCGATTCCACCTTGGCCTTCTTTTAACCACTCGCTCCTGTCGGCAGTATCTTCGGGATGGAAATGGAGTGCAGCAGACCGGACGAAAAATCGGGGCCCGCCAAAGCTATCTTTTTTATCATGTTCCCGTAGAACGTGACAGACATCTTGACAAAGGAAACATTCAATACATTTTCGGAATTCTCTGGAACGTTCTATGTCTTCTTGTTGATAGATGAAATCAGAGTCCTCGTCTGGGGAGAATGGCTGTATTGTTTTGTTTACTTCATAGTTCCAGGAGACATCAGATACCAAATCTTTGAGAATGGGAAATGTCTTCATAGGAGTCACGGTGATTGGAATTTTAGGATCGAAATCAGATAAACGTGTCATGCAAGCTAACTTTGGCATCCCATTGACTTCCATTCCACAAGACCCACATCGGCCGGATTTGCAATTCCATCGGACCGCGAGTTCTGTGTCTTGATTTTCTTGTATAGAAAGGATAGCATCTAAAACCACCATTCCTTCATCAACAGAAACTTCATAATCAACGAACTCACCGGTTTTATCATTCCCCTTGAAAATTTTGAAAGTGTAGCTGAGAGGGTAGGTCTGAGGGATGGAACTGAGAGGACTTGATGTATTGATTTCTGCGCTCATTTCTTACCACTTGATTTTTGTTTTGTTTGGTCTTTTTTTATCATTGCTAATAATTCTTTTCTAGGAGTGGGTATGGAAACACTAGAGATGTTAAACTTTCCAGAGGAGAGAGATACTATGAACTTAACTTTTCCGAGAGGGTCACTAGGGGTTGGGAAATCTATTCGAGTATGTGCGCCCCGACTTTCTTTACGTTCTAGCGCCGAGTGCGCTATTGCTAGACTAACATCAATTAAATTGATTAGATCAAAACAAGTTTGCCATCCTGCGTTGTATGATTGCGACCCTGTTGCGAATAAATTAGATGTCCTAGATCGGAGTTGTTGTAATTCTTCTATTCCTTTTTCTAGCCCTTCTTCATCTCGTTTTATTCCAACGTATTCTTCCATTATAGTTTGGAGTTCGTCCCGGAGACGGAATGGGTGTTCGCCTGAGGATTTGTTTTTGAATGGGAAACTCAGGTGATCAATGGCTGATTCTATATTTTCTTCGGGTATTTTTGGGAAATTTTTCATCTTTTGTGCAGATTGTCCTGCGTGGATTCCGGCCCTATTCCCAAACACCAATAAGTCACTCAAAGAATTTCCACCGAGTCGATTTGCCCCATGCAATCCGCCCGCCGCTTCTCCTGACGCATATAGGCCGGGGACGCATGTTTCTTGAGTTTCGGGATCGACACGGATTCCACCCATCATGTAATGGCAAGTGGGGGCAACTTCCATAGGTTCTTTTGTTATATCGATACCAGCAAGCTCCTTAAATTGATGATACATTGCAGGTAATTTTTGTAGAATGAATTCAGTGGGGCGTTGGCTAGCTATATCGAGATACGCACCCCCGTGCTCACTTCCCCTTCCTTCGGATGCCTCATTGAGGATCGCTCTGGCAACTACATCTCTAGTGAGTAATTCAGGAGGGGGCCTAGCGGAAGAATCTCCATCTGCCCATCTATTTGCTTCTTCCTCCGTATCGGCTATAGAACCCACATATGCATCGGGTATATAATTGAACATGAATCGTTCGCCATCTGAATTTTTTAACACACCTCCTTCCCCGCGAACACCTTCGGTGACGAGGGTACCTTTCACACTTAGGGGCCATACCATGCCCGTGGGATGGAACTGAACAAACGCCATATCCACTAACTCTGCCCCCACTCTAAGTGCCATGGCAGGGCCGTCTCCAGTGTATTCCCAAGAACTAGAATTTACATGATAGGCCATTCCTGATCCACCGGTGGCCAAAATAATTTTCTTTGCGCGGAATAAAACAGGGAGTCCAGTTACTCTCCAATATCCAAATGCCCCTGCCAGTTTCTTACCAGTAGAATCTTTTAGGAGTTCAGTTATGGTATATTCCATATAGACCTGAATTCCCAATGAAACTGCTTTGTCTTGCAAGGTTCGAATTAGTTCAAGTCCAGTTCGGTCCCCTACGTGAGCCAAACGAGTATATCTATGTCCACCGAAATTGCGCTGGCTGATTTTTCCATCGGTGGTTCGGTCAAAAACAGCACCCCATCGTTCTAGGTCTAAGACGCGTTCTGGAGATTCGAGGGCGTGAATTTCCGCCATTTTTGGATCATTTAATCCCCAACCCCCTTTCATTGTGTCGAGGAAGTGAGATCTCCAATCGTCGTCTGGGGCCATATTTCCCAATGAAGCCGCTATCCCCCCTTCTGCCATAACTGTGTGTGCCTTCCCTAGAAGAGACTTACAAACTACTCCGACGTCTGCACCTTGTTCTGCTGCAGAAATTGCAGCGGAAAGTCCAGCTCCACCTGCACCCACTATAATTACATCGTGTTCGTAGATTTGTAGTGTCATGAGTTGAATTAATTATAATTTTAAGAGGATTATATCAGGCCAGACTCCAATGGAGACCATCCAAACATAAAAATCGGTGAAGGCCACCATGAAGAGACTAAACCATGCCCAAGTGGAGTGATTGACATTGAGTGAGGAAGCGAATCTCCAGAGAGTATAACGTTTTGAAATTGTGGGATCTTTTCCTTTATTCTCAGGGTTAGAGACGCAAGAGAAGCATCTCGAATTTCCACCAACTAGGTAGCGAAGGCTATGACATCCAAATGTATAGCCGGATAGGAGCAATGCATTGAGCCCAAGTATCAAAGTTCCGACGTGTAACTCGACATCACCTGTCCAGAACGGAGCTCCAGGGGGAGCATGCCAAAAGAGGGCACGAATTGCATCAAAAGTGAGAACGCAAATAAATATTATACCTAGATAAACGAAATATCTATGTAAATTTTGAAACAAAAATACTCTGGTCTCCCCTGCGTACTTGTATCTCCTACCCTCTGAGACTGCACATGCAGGAGGGTCGCTTAAGAAAGCTCTGTAGTATGCTTTTCGATAGTAATAACAAGTGAGTCTCAATCCGAGAGGGGCCCACAGTATTAAGATGGCTGGAGATCGCAAGAGTTCCGGCCAAAAGGTTGGGAACATCCCAAATAAGGCATGGTGACTTTCAGGAGAAACAGAGAAGAGAAGAGGGGAGAAAAAAGGTGAAAGTAAAGATCCATATTCAATTCCAGGAGCGCTAGGGTTGAATATGGGGTAAAGTAATCGAGCGGTTCCATAAATGACAAAAAGAGATAATCCAATGAAGACCCCCATTGGTTGAGACCACCATCGATCTACCCGATATGTCGATCCGAAATCATAGTTATTAAGTAGATCTTTTGTAGATTGCATGTTTTGACAATGTAATTGATGTGGTTATTAAATTGAAATTCTTAAAGATACATGTCTTCCGTATCTTAGAGAGCTACGGTATGGAAATATATCGCTCAGAAGAACGCATAAAGTTTCTGGAATGACTGCGTTTACGATAGGACTGAATGACGATAATTTGTAGACATATTTTGAATGAAAAATATATTAAATCTAGTTATCATCGTGTTTGGAAGCATAATATTCAGATATTGTTTTTTCGCCGAGAGTGACTAGATGGCAAATAGGATCTCCAGGCCGTACAATGGGGTTTTGTAATAGTCCAACGATGAGTCCTGTGAAGGGAGAAACTACGTCTTCAATGTCCTTTTTAAAAGGATTTGTAATGGTGCATATTACACTTCCTTCTTCGACTATATCCCCGGGATTGCAATTTAGACTTACGATCCCACCAGCACTAGAACGGAGCCAGGTATCCTCTTTGGAACTGATGACTGCCCTCCACCCGGGCCAATTTACGGAGTTGGTGGGGCGGACAGAATAAGCGGAGAAGACACTTTTAAGTCCAAGAATGGCTTTCTCTATTAGATCGTGTTGAAACCTATGGGCCTCACCTAATTCCACAGTTATGGAAGGGACCCCTGCTTCAGAAGCTGCTCTACGTAATGTTCCAGAGGGTCCAGTTCCATCGATGATTATATTTGACCCGAAAGAATGAGCAAGTTGAGCTACATTTTCATCGGAAAGGTCCGCAAGTACATGGAGCATATTGCTCCTTCCTCGTGTAGAAGTATGAAAATCAATCCCAAAATCACAGGGTTTTATGAAGGTTTTGAAGATAGAATATGCCATTCTCTTGATACTTTTTCCAGTTCTAATGCCTGGGAAAGACCTATTGAGGTCTTCACTGGAAGTTGGGATGTACCGTTGTTGGGCTAAAAAGGCAGGAACATTTAACACGGGTAAACAAATGATAGTCCCATAGAGATCGTTAGGGTCCCATTCGTGGGCTACTTTTCTGATAATTTCGATTCCATTAAGTTCATCTCCGTGAGACGCAGCGGAAATAAATGCACAGGGTCCTGGGTTTTTACCGTTTATGATAGTCACAGGTATTCGGACTGGATCTCCAAGATAATTCTCACTTACAGTATAACGGATATCCATAGTCTCCCCAGGGAGAACTTTTCCATCTGGTGGAATGACAAATGGCTTCGCTTTCTTCATTCCTATATTGTAGAGAGTGGGCAGGTGTGTAAAATGCTTACGGGAAAAGATAAAAATCTGAACTCAGAAGATTTTAAAGCTAGAAATAGAATCAATAGGTAATGTCGAAAAGTTCCAAAAAAATAAATGTAGGGGTCCTAAGTCTACATGTTTCTAGAGAAACAAAGGCCATTCTAAATTCCATAGATGCCCTTGGTCATGATTCTACATGGATTCGGAGAGAAAATGTGGAAGTCCTGATTGAAGATGGTGAGGTGAAAATAAAACCAGATGTGGACATTGTAGCAAATAGATTACTTCTCACTAAAATGGAGCAGCCAGCAGAAGGGTTCGGTCTGGCTAGTATGTTTTCCGATGTCAAACCTATATTGAATCCCCCGGAAGCATGTATTACTGCAATTCATAAATTTACATCTGCAACGTTATTAGCTAAAGGGGGAATTCCAGTTCCAGATGCGTTGCTGGCTCTAGACTATAACCGATTGAATAGAGAAAAAGATAGATTTGGACAAACTGCAGTGTATAAAACTACCATTGGCACGAATGGGGGTGGAACCTGGAAAATAGAGAAAGGGAATAGAATCAATCCCCAGGTGGGTCAAAGAGAAGCTTTTCTACAAGAATTCATCAATCAAGGACAAGAAAGGAATAGTGATCTTAGAGTATATGTTGTAGGCGGAAAGGTCATAGGAGCGATGAATAGATATGCTCCAAAAGGGGATTGGAGGACTAATGTTTCACTTGGTGGGGAAATAGAAAATGCTGAGGAAATTCTTACAAAAGAACTCGAAGACATATCTTTGAATGCTGCAAAAATACTTGGATTGGACTATGCAGGGGTAGATATTGTAGAAGGGGAAGATGGTTGGAAAGTACTAGAGGTGAATCCAACTGCAGGGTTTAGAGGATTGTATAGGGCAACAGGCATATGTGCAGCGCCATATATTGCGGAATTGGCGATAACGAGAGCCGGTGGAACTGTAGAAAGTGAGATGGTTGAGAAGTTGTCATCTAAATTCGACGATTCAGATCCAAGTTCACTTCCAAGTAAGCAGGGATTTGAGTATGATGGAAATATAAATATTGTTGATTTCATCACAGAAGTTGTGGTAAGGGGAACGAGAGGATATGAGAATGTCGAGGCGAAAGCAGATACGGGGGCTGCGAGAACTAGCATTGACATGAAACTCGCTGCCAGGATTGGGGCAGGTCCAATACGAGATACAACCTTAGTGAGAACGGGGAATGAGAGAGAAGGGCGCGCTAGGCCACTAGTCGATATAGTAGTGGGGATAAGAGGTACACAGCATACGATTACTGCAAGTATTGAGGACAGAAGCCATATGGATTACCAAATTATTTTGGGGAGGGACATATTACAACACTATCAGATTCGAATAAAATGAGAGAATAGTCTAGTCCACTGCAGTCCATAAATATCGACTAGCGTAGCTTCTATATGGACGCCAATCCTCTGCTTTTTCAATCATTTTAGAGGGAGTGTCTAACGAAGGGTAGAGTTTCTGCATAGCCTTTCTAATACCGAGATCTTCTGTGGGAAAAATGTCTTCTCGTGCTAGAACAAAAATTAAAAACATTTTGGCAGTCCAAACTCCTACTCCACGTATTTCAGTTAGGGTTTCAATTACTTCTTCGTCGGCCATGGAAAGTAGTTTTTCTGCAGAAAGGCCTTCCTTGAATGCCAATGCTATGTTAAAAATGTAATCAACTTTTTGAGCAGAAAGTCCAGTGGACTTGAGATCATCTTTATTTGCGTTTAATATAGAAGTTGGTGTTATTTCAAATCGTTCGAAAAGTCTGTTTCGTATGGCCCTAGCCGATGCGATCGAAAGCTGTTGATTAATTACAGATATTATGAGGCGTTCGAAGGGGTCGGGGTGTGGGAGAAGCTCTATGGGCTGGTGATTTTCGATAAGTTGGGCTAGAACAAGATCTTGTTTTAAAAAAGTATGAGGGTCCGATTTCATGGAAGATGGTTATATAAATCCCTTGCCGAGTAGCTCTCTTGCAATTATATTTTTTTGAATTTCCGATGTGCCTTCATAGATTTGGGTGATCTTTGCATCACGATATAATTTACTAACGCCAAAATCATCCACATATCCCGCGCCTCCGTGGACTTGGATTGCTTCGCTTGTGACCTGGACTGCTATTCTTGAAGAATACTCCTTTGCCATAGACGCGAGAGCTGTTAGGCGATTTTTTTCATGAGTAGCTATCCAAGCAGATTTAAAAGTTAGATTTCTAGCTGCTTCGGTTAGAGTATACATATCAGCAAGTTTGTGCTGGATGGCTTGGAAATC
>CETH01165413.1_pt1 | contig 44113 bp, 41 predicted proteins | sample 361461 | NCBI WGS metagenome assembly CETH01 (sample SAMEA2622695, study PRJEB7988) | marine metagenome | isolation source: saline water (ENVO:00002010), including
TTAATATCCATTTCATCTAAACCTAAATTATCAATACCCAATGCGTCTAAAGCTTCATTTACAATTTTTTTTGTTATCTTACCATTAGCCTTTACATCTGCAAAATCTCTAGTTCTTTTTAAAATTCTATTTGCTATTCTAGGAGTACCCCTTGAACGTGAAGCAATTTGGTGACAACCTTCTATATCAATTTCAATATTTAAAAGCTTAGCTGATCGCTGTACTATTTTCGATAAATCATTATTATTATAAAAATCTAATCTAATAACAACTCCAAATCTATCACGCATGGGTGATGTTAAATTACCCAATTTTGTAGTTGCTCCTATCAAAGTAAATGGATTTAAATTTAATTGTACGCTCCTAGCATTAGGCCCCTGATCTAACATAATATCAATCACATAATCTTCCATTGCCGAATATAAATATTCCTCTACTATACTATTAATTCGATGAATCTCATCAATAAATAAAACACTTTTATCATCTAGATTAGTTAATACACCTGCTAAATCTCCCGCTCTGACTAAAATAGGACCAGATGTCATCTTTATATTAACATTTAACTCCTTAGCTATAATATTTGCTAAAGTAGTTTTACCTAAACCTGGAGGACCATATAAAATAACATGATCAAGTGACTCGTTTCTTTTATGAGCAGCCTCAATATAAACCTTTAATTTTTCAATTTCTTTTTTTTGACCAATAAAATCATTAAAACTTAAGGGTCGTAAATTTTGCTCATTTAAATGGTCTTCTTCTATCTTGTCTGGTGTAGTAATATTATTGTTAGAATTAGAAGATTTAATCATAATATAGGTTGACTAATTTAGTAAAATAAAATACCCAAAAAAAGTTAATTAGATATCTTTTTTTGTTTCCATTCCTGCAATGTATATGTCTGAATTTGCATCGCATGAATTTCCGTAACTATTTTATCTTCAAAAAGTGTATAAATCATTCGATGCCTATTGACTAAGGAAACATTAGTAAATTTATCTGATATCACAATAATACTAAAATGATCTCCTGTACCTCGAGAATCAAAAACCTCTACTTTATCATCTAAAAAATATGCATTTAATCTTTGTTTAATTTCATCTATATTCATATGTAAATTTTATATATCATTTTATTAAGGAACAATAAGTATTATTAGGCATTTTAGTAATTGTATAAGAATAATTGTTTCTAAATTTTAAAAAATAATGAATTACTTAATAAACAAAACACTATTTTTAATAACAATATGCTTGACCTTATTGCAAGGTTCCTTTAATTCTACGCTTCATGATAAAAAGAAATTAGCGAATACATATTCTGAATCTGCTCTATATGATGATGCTATTATTATTTATGAAGAAATTTTTGAAATCGAAAAAGAAATTTTTGGTGAAAATAGTATAAATTTAATTGAAACAGTAACTAATCTTTATAATTTACATCAACTTAATAACGATATAGATAAAACAAAAGAATATATCCAAAAATACATTAACATACAATCTGCATTTATTCTTAAACAACAAAATCAATATATAAAGCCGCTACAAGATTTAAAAAAGATTTATATAAATGAAAAAAAACCAAATATTGTTTTTGAATTAGATAGTTTATTACAAATTATTGATAATAATACTTATACTATTCAACAAGACTCTAGCTTAATTTTACCACAACTAATTATTAATGTTATTGATTCAACTAATTCAGAAACTGAATACTCTAATAATGATATGGCATTAGAATTAATTGACAATGCCTTAAATTATTTAAAAAATAATTTGTATACCGATGCAAAAATTAATCTTATTAGTGCACTCAATCTGGATGCAGAAATTTTAGATTTAAATTATTTTATTAATATCAAATTTGGTGAAGAAAGAGAAAATCTTTATAAATCCCTTCTAGAAGATGTAGAAAATGATAGTACTAAATTTGATAATAATTTTTATTTAGGCTTAATTAAATATCAAGAAAAAAATTATAAAGATGCTACTAAATATTTAAATAAATATAATCAAAAATATAAAAATAATATTAATACTCTTCTATTATTGGGGAATATCAAAACATTACAATTAAATCCATTTGATGCAATGTTTTATTTTTACAGGTGTTTAAAACAAGAACCAGATAATTTATATGCTAATAAATCATTATCAAAAATTTTGATTGATTTACAAGATTATAATGAAGCAATTAATATATTGAAATATATTGCCAAAGGAACAAATGATCATGATATCATATATCATTTAGGGTTTAGTTACTATCAAAATAAAAACTATAAAGAAGCTGTTAAATATTTAACACAAGCCGTATTATTAAATCCAGAAGATTTTAAAACATACTATTATCTAGGATTAGCCTATAAATCAGATAAACGATACAAGCAATCATTAGATGCTTTTAAAAAATGTATTAGCTTAAATTCAAATTGGGGATTAGCTCATTATGAGCTAGGCCTAATATATGGCATAACATTAAATGATGATTTAGCTATAAAACATTTTGAATTAGCAAAGCGAAATGAAACCTTCGATGATTTAAATTATAAATTAGGGATGCTATATTATAAAAATCAAAATTTTATTAAAGCGATGAAGCCTCTTAAAGAATACCTATTAAAGCATATGCAAGATTATGATACGATGAAAATTATGGGAGAAATATTTTTATCAATCAATAGATACCCGGAAGCTATAGATATTTATTACAGACTTATCGATATAGAACCTAATAATGAAAAATATTATTATAATATTGCTAACTCTTACTATAATCTAAATGATTTTACGAATGCATTAGATTATTATTTAAAAGTTATCAATTTGAATGAAGAAAATTATAACGTTTTTATAGATATAGGAACTATTTTTAATAAAAAAAACCAATTTAATCAAGCTGAGACATATTTATTAAAAGCATTAGATTGTGGGTCTCCCAATAAAAATTTATTAATACAACTTGGAATTGCATATGGTGGACAAAAAAAATTCTTAGAATCATTAATAGTTTTTAAAGAAGCATTAAAATTTTCTTTAGAAGACCCAATTTTACATTATCAAATTGCCATAATATATAAAGAATTAGAAATTTATGATTTAGCCATTAAAAATTTCTCATTTTATTTAAAAACAAATCCAAAAGATGAAATTACTTTACTATTAATTGGAGAATGTTATTTAAACCTAAATAATTATGAAAAAGCAATTTCATTCTTTGAAAAAACTTATAAATTGAATAACAACAATAATACATCTTTATTCAAAATAGGATTAGCCTATGAAAAATCAGGAGATTTAAAAAATGCTGCTAAATTTTTTAAAAATGTAATTAAAAAAAATCCTGACCATGTCAATTCTAGAGAAAAACTAGTTTTTATTTATAAAGAATTAAACAAATTTCGTGAGGCTAAAAAAGAATGTGAAATTATTTATATGTTAGATAGATCAATTTATAACTCAATAAAATTTTGTAATCAATAAACAATAAAATAATATTTATTTTTAATATTATTTTATTTAATTTTACTATCCAAAAATTAAAGAATTTAAGGGATAAACTATGCTGATATTAATACCTCCTAGTGAAGGAAAAGCAAAAATTAAATCTTCAAAAATAATATTTAAAGATACAAATTTTAAATATGAACGTGAAGTTAACCAAGTAATAAGACATTTGAGCATTTTAGATCAAGAAGATTTAAGATCTATATATGGGACATCTCAAGAAAAATCAGAAATTTTTCACAGACAAAATCAAGATATTTTTAAAAGTCATTGCGCACCTGCAATTGAACGATATACTGGAGTAGTTTATGAATATATAGATTGGAGTACTTTGGATAAAAAAGCTCAATTATATATGGAAAATCATATTAGAATTTTTAGTGGATTATTTGGTTTATTAACTCCTCAAACATTAATTCCAAATTATAAATTAAAGATGAATGTTTTATCATTACAATTTCATTGGAATCCTATTATAACTGAAGCATTAAAAAATGAAGAAGTAATATTTGATTTACTACCGCAAGTACATAGAAAAGCTTACACCCCATCTAAAAATGTTATAAAAGTAGATTTTTCTGTTATAAATAAGGGTAAAAAAACTGCAGCGGGACATTTTGGAAAAGCAGTAAAGGGAAAATTTATTAGATATTTAGCTCAAAATAATATTCAAACAATTGATAAATTTGATGGTTTTGAATATGATGGTTTTAAATGGAATGGTGAACAATTTATTAAAGAAATAAAATAATAATAAATCACTATAATGATAGAAGTTAAAAATTTATATAAAAATTATGCTAGTGTCAAAGCTGTTCAGGGAATTAATTTTTCAATCAGTGGTGGTGAGGTTGTGGGTTTCCTAGGTTCAAATGGAGCAGGAAAATCAACTACATTAAAAATATTATCTGGATATCTATCTCCATCAAATGGAGAAGTTTCAATTGATAATCTTGATATATCAAAACATCCTCATGAAATTAAAAAAATAATTGGCTACTTGCCTGAGAGTAATCCTCTATATCATGATATGATGGTTTATGATTTACTGGAGTTTACAGCTAAAATAAGAGGCATATCTAAGAATAATTTTAAAAATTCACTAGATAAAGTTGTTACTCAATGTGGACTTAATGGCGTATTACATAAAAATGTAGGTGCATGCTCTAAAGGGTATAAGCAAAGAGTTGGGCTTGCATGTGCCATGATACATGACCCCAAAATACTCATTCTTGATGAGCCAGTTACAGGCTTAGACCCTAATCAAATTGTAGAAATTAGAGAACTAATTAAAAATTTAGGAAAAGAAAAATTAGTTTTAATGTCTAGTCATATTCTACAAGAAATTGAAGCTACTGTAGATAGAATAATAATTATAGATCAGGGTAAAATTGTAGCTGATGGTTCTACAAAAAAAATTATTAAATCTAATAAAGGTGATATTGTTTTATACTTAGAAATAAGTGGAGCGACAAAAGAAGAAATAAAACTATTAAATGATAAAATTGAAAATATTAAAATTAAAAATATTAAAAAATCAAAGGCTGGTTATACCTTGAATATTGAATATGATGAAAAAAATGATCCTAGAAAACAATTATTCCAATATATAGTAAAATCAAATTGGGGTTTATTAGAAATGACTCCAAAATCAGAAAATCTAGAAGACATATTTAGAAAACTAACTAATAAATAAAAATTAAAAAATGACTAATAATATAAAACATATATATTTAAAGGAAATTCGTTCTTATTTCAATGGACCCATGGCTTATATTTTCTTAATTATTTTCAGTCTTGTTAATGGTTATTTTTTTTCTAATACTTTTTTCATCTTTGGTCAATCTGACATGAGAGCATTATTCCAAATTGTACCACTTGTATATTTATTTTTTATCCCTGCAATTACAATGGGAATCATATCGCGAGAAAAAAACATAGGTACAATGGAAGTAATATGCACACTACCCATTAAAGATTATGAATTTGTAATTGGGAAATATTTAGCTGTATTAACCTTACTCAAAGTTGCATTACTATTAACTGGTATAATGTTTATAAACCTAATGTTTGTTGGAACAAACATTGATTATGGGGCAGTATTTACAGGTTACCTAGGATTATTTTTTGCAGGAGCAGTATATGCTTCTATGGGATTATTTGCTAGTAGTCTCACAGATAATCAGGTAGTGGGATTTATTATTGCAATATTTTTTGTTCTATTTTTCTTTCTAATTGATAAACTTTTAATTTTCATGCCTAATATGATTGCAGGGACAATGCAATATTTAAGTATTGATTATCATTTATCTAATATATCAAAAGGTGTATTGGATACTAGAAATCTTATATATTTTTTATCAATAATTTCTTTATTCATTATTTTAACTATTGAATCGCTTGGTTCTAGAAAATGGGATTAAACTAATGGATTATAAAAAAACATCATATCTCTACGTTGGTATTACCGTTGCAGTTTTTATATTAATTAATTTAATATCTATGAATTGGTTTATAAGGTTTGATTTAACAGATAATAAAATGTATTCTTTATCTGCTTCAAGTAAAAGCACTATTAAAAAAATTGATGACCCCTTAACAATTGATTTATATTTTTCAGATGATCTTCCAGGTCAATTACAAAACAATAAAAGATATATACAAGATTTACTGGAAGAATATGTCGCTTATAGTAATAATATAAATTTTTATTTTATCCCTAATAATGAAGACTTTAGTTCAAAAGCGCAAAGTGATGGCATCCAATCTCAAGATATTCAAGTTATTGAAAATGATGAAATTTCCTTTAAGACTATCTTTATGGGTATGAAAATTAGGTTTGGTGGAAAATCAGAAGTGATACAATTATTAGGTGTTGAAACAGGTTTAGAATATATGCTAACTAAATCTATTAAGAAGCTAATAGATCAAAAAACTTTTACTATTGGAATTGCCCAAGCTGGCTCTAAAACATATAATAATGAAAATTTAAATACAATACTTAGTGAAAGATTTAAAATTACAAATAAAATTAATTTGGATTCTATCCCTGCTGTTGATTTATTAATTATAAATGGAATAGAAGGAGATTTAAGTATAAATGAAAAAAGTGGCTTAGAAAATTATATATATAATGGAGGTAGTGCATTAATAGCTCAAGGTAGAATCAAGCCTGATATTCAAACGCAGCAAGGTAGTATCATTCAATCAAATTTCTTTAATATATTAGATTCCTTAGGATTATATATAGAAGAAAATTTAATTCTAGACCAAAATTGTAAATCTTTAATGGCACAACAAAAAATGGGCAGAATGACTGTACAAACTCAAATTGATTATCCCTTTATTCCAGCGATTGATAATTTTAATTCATATGAAAATATTACTACAGGTTTAGAAGGCATACAAATGATTCAAATTGCATTTCCAAGTGAAATAACATATACAAAAAAAGATAGTATGTTTTTACCATTATTACAGACATCAAATCAATCTGCAGTAATGACTGATTTTTTTAATCTTGGAGCTCTCCCTGAAATGAATCCAATTTTAAATAATCTCAATGAATCATCTAAAATTATTGGAGGAAGACTACAAACTCCATATGGAGGTAATATCTTTTTAATTACAGATTCTGATTTTTTTAGTGATGAATCTATTGCAAATATGAGATTAGTGAGAGGTGATTTTAATGAGAATTATACATTTATAGAAAATCTTATTGATGTTATGGTTGGTGATGAAGAATTGGTTGCATTAAGATCAAGAGAAATATTAGTTAGACCATTATCTGATGATGTCATTGGAAAAGAAAATAGTTCTATTAGGACTACATGGAAATGGATAGATTTATTGCTTCCCGTATTTCTAACTATTTCATATGGATTAATAAGAAAGAGCTTTAGAGAAAAACGTGCAAAACACTTAATGGAATTCTATGGATAAAAAATTAAAAATAGGGATTATAACACTTACTATAATAATAGGATTATTCTTAATTAATAAATCATTACAAAATAGTTATTCATCTAAATTTTCTGCATTCTTTAATATTAATCAAGATAATACATTAAAAATTGTTATTAGCTCTAATCAAGAAGCTATTGAATTGATGAAATCAGATTCTTCTTGGGTTATATCTGGTAATGATACATTAATGATTAAAGATGGTGTTATTGATAATTTATTTACTCAGATGACAAAACTTAAAAAACAACATCTTGTTACATCAAAAAAAGAAAACTGGATTCAATATGGAGTCACAGATAATATAGGTACACACTTAGCTTTCATTGATTTAGATGGCATAACAAAAGCCTATTATGTGTTTGGTAAATCCCAAGAAGAATATAATAGATGTTATGTTAGGACAGAACAAGAAACAGATGTATATTTATTAAATTCTAATATTTTATATCAATTGCAAGTTAATCCTAATTTCTGGGGTACAAAACCAGATATTAAATAAAATTTAATAATCAATTTTCTTTCCATAAATTGCATCAATTTCAATAAGTCTTTTAGAATTACTTTTCCTATTAATAACTTCACATTGCCACGTTGGAAGAAGCGTTAAATAAATATTATGAATATTAACATCATATTTTTTTTGAATAATTTTCATTACATCTTTTTTAACTTTTTTCATTTCAACTGCACTCCTAAAATCAAATTCATTTTTTAATTCAGAACGTTTCTTTTGAATCAAAATACATTTATCATCAAGGTCTTGAATCACATTAGGATCCTTATCGAGGATTGAATCAAATTTTATATTTTTATAGAAAGATAATATTTTATATTCAATTTCATTATTTATTGAATATCGCTTAAAATACAAATTTATATCAGAAATTTCTTTTTTATTTTTTTTAAATAAGCCTACTTTTTTTATAAAACTACATTCAACTCTTATTATAGATAAATACTTAAATTTAGTTTTAATAATTTTTTCATGCTTAAAAATCAAATTACCATCAAGATATTTTCGTACCTTTCTAGCTACATCCCTTTCAAAAATTTGATTTTTAATTAACCAAACAATATCATCATCAACTAGATTATTATTACTACTAGAATTATGAGATGGTTTTGATTTTTGGAAAATTATTTTCTTAGATTTTGGCATTAAAATATTTTTTGTATCTTTCATAAGATTACCTAAATCATTCAAATTCACTAACCAATTTTTCCCATCTTTATCTATGCCATGCTTTGTTAATAACCATCTAATATTAATTTTCATTACTTCATCATATTCTTTAGAAATCAAGAAAAATGTTCCTGTTTCTAAACTAGGCAAACTCTTAATAATATCCTTAATAGCAATTTGATTTTTACTCTCTATTTTATTTTTAACTTTTTCAATTTCTTGCTTCATTTGAATTTTGCCTAATAAAGTTGTGCTAACTTGAGAAATAATTTTATAATCTATATCACCTGGAGATTGTGTCGCAATAATTAAGGAAACTCCAAATTTTCTTGATTCTTTAAATAATCGTTCAAAACTTTCTTTACACAATGTTTTTTTAACTGGTGGAATCCAAGGAGAAATTTCATCAATTAAATATGCACATTGTAGTTTATTATTATCATTAATTGCAGTCTGCTGCTTCATCCAATAAAATATTTTTTGATTTAAAACAGATATAAAAAAATCTTTTTTATTATCATTAATAATAGAATTAAGATATATAATTGAAATATGTGTTTTATTATTTTTTTTACCTAATAATAAATCTATATCTAGTGGTATACCATTATCAAATAATAAAGATTCTGCTCCAACTGTAAATTGATATAATTGTTGTTTAAGCTCCTTTATATCTTTTAAATCAAAACCAACTTTTTTAAGATTACTTAATAAATTATCAGGGATAGATTCTAAATGATTAATTAATTTTGTAAAATCACTAATATCTACATTGCATTCAGTATAATATTGAAAAATAATTTGTAATGCAGAATAAACTGTACGTTGTTTTTTATCATCATAATCTAAAGCATACGCTAAAGTTTGAGCAGAATGAGATAAATATTGAATTCTATCTTCAATATTATTGGGCATATCATCAAACTGCAAAGGATTAATACATAAGGGTAAACCCTTATCACTCCCTGGCGTCCATATCATAACTTCAGTATTATTCTGAAAAGAATTAATATGCTTATCTGAAATACCCTTACTATGTAATGCCTCTATATCTTCTTCATTATAAATTAAACTACTAATATCTCCATGTGGATCTACTGCAATAGTTGGGATATTATTAATAGATAATTCTTCAATTAATACTTTAAGAGCTACAGTCTTTCCACATCCTGATGAACCTAGAATAGCACAGTGTGTTCTTAATGTTGATAATGATAAATTAACCGCTTGATTATCTTTTTGGCCAATAAATAATTCTTTCATTAATATTTACTTTCTTAACCTTTCAAAAATACCCAATGCTTTATTTTTTCTTACATTATTATAATTAAAATATTGACCATTCATAGTAATATACACACCTGGTTTTAAAATTTGAGCAAACGATAATGCACTGCCTAAATTAAATAATCCATCAGAACTACCAAATTTGATAGGAATCATTGCTCCTGTAAAAATTATGACTTTATCCTTGACTTCTTTAGCAACAAATTTTGCAGTCTCTACCATTGTATCTGTACCATGGGTAATAACAATTTTTTCAGTCTTTTCTTTTTTACACTTTTCTAAAATATATTGTCTTTCTGTATTGGTCATATTTAAACTATCTATCATCATCAGTGTCTCAATTTTAACATCTATTTGTGATCGCCCCAATTGTAACAATTGAAATAAATTTGTTTCTTTAAAATATAATTCACCATTAATTTCATTAAACTCTTTATCAAAAGTTCCACCTGTTGCAAATATTTTTATATATTTCATTTTTTTATCCACCATAATTTGCTCTATATTCTATTTAAATTGTGTAAGTTTATTTGCTCAAAATAATATAAAATATAGTATTAAATTTTAGTTTAATTAAACGAAATTATTATGGCTATAAAAAAACTAGTAGAAGTTTGGGATGGAAATCATATTATTAAAAAAAATATTATTTTCCTTAAAAAGAAAACTAAAGAAGTTTTAAATCCTCAATCTGAAAATATAGAACAAATTAAAAAAGATTTATTAGATACCTACCAAGCAACTCCTTGCGCAGGAGTTGCTGCTAATCAAATTGGATATAATAAACGTATATTTATTGGTATGAAAAATGATATAGAAGAAGAAAAAAAATCAACCATTATAGGCAATCCAAATGCTAATAATTATGAATTTTATATTAATCCTAAAATAGATCAATCATCTCGAAAATCAATCCAAGAAGGTGAAGAAGGTTGTTTAAGCATTCCTGAGATTAGATTAGTTGCTGAACGATTTGATAAAATTAAAGTTAGATATTTTAATGGTGATGGTAAAAAAATAAAAAAAACCCTTTCGGGCTTTATATCAAGACTATTTCAACATGAATTAGATCACTTAGATGGTAAACTAATGTTTGATAATCAAAAAATTAAGCAAGTCTACAGAATATCAGACAATAAAAACATTGATAAACTTTATGCAAAATTAATGGATGAATTATCTAGATTTCTATAATTATCTAGAATCAAACTCCTCTTGTAGCATATAATATAAGTTTATAATTCAATTTTTTAATCCTAAATTATATATCAATAATGAATAAATTATTTGATAATAATATAACCCTTGATCGCAATTCACATACTTATAATTTAGCTTCTAACCCTAATTTAGAATTTACAAGTGCTACAACTTTTGTTAGCCAATTCTTTGAAAAATTTGACGCTGAAAAAATTGCTAATAGATTAGTCAAAGTAAGTCCTAAATATATGGGTATGAGTGCCCAAGAAGTATTACAATTATGGAAAGATGCAGCAGATCATGGAACTATTGTTCATGAAGAATTAGAAAATAACATTTTAAATAAAGAACCTGTAACAGAACGTAAAGCCATTCATGGTATAAACTGGTTAAATAAATTCAAAATGAAATCAGAATTTAACATATACCCTGAAGTTATTATATATAGCGAAGAATTAAAATTATCAGGTACGATTGATTTGCTACTATTTGATAAAAAAAATAATAAATATATTATTATGGATTGGAAAACATCTAAATCTATTAGTACAAAATCATATGGTGGTAAAAAAGGTATTAAGCCTGCCACTGCGGATATTCATGATACCAAATTTAATTTATATGCATTACAATTATCATTATATAGATACTTATTAGAAAAATATTATAATTTAGAAGTGAGTGAACATATTATAGTTCACTTAAAAGATGAAGAATGTGAAGGGATACACGCTCCTTATTTAAAAAATAATATTATCAAAATGATAGAGACATTATAAAGGAGAATATGTGAGTTTCATAAAAGGTCTAAACGATATAGAAAACAATATTAAGCTACAAAAATATGAAGGTAAAGATTTAGTAGTAAAAAAACCTGAATCTCTCATACCCTTAAAACCAACAGATTCTAAAATGCGCATCGGTTTTTTAGATTTAGAAACAACCGGACTAGATAAAGAAGAAGATAAAATTATAGAAATAGCAATTAAATGCATTGAAATCAATAAAGAAAATGGTGAAGATATTACTGTTATAGATTCTTATGAATCATTACAGGACCCAGGATTTCCAATACCTGAAAATGCTACAAAAATTAATGGTATTACTGATAATATGGTAAAAAATCAAAGTATTGATTGGGATTATGTTAAAAAGATATTTGATAAGTCTCAACTTATCGTTGCGCATAATGCACAATTTGATAGATCTTTTATGGATTTAGAATTACCTGAATCACAAAATAAGATATGGGCCTGTTCTATTAATGATATTGATTGGGATAAAAGAAATTTTAAATCATATAAACAAGAATTATTATGCTTATGGCATGGTTTTTATTATGAATCTCATAGAGCCATGATGGATATCAATGCTCTCATACATTTACTAACACATTCGAGTTATATTAAAAATAAACCAATTGTTGAATTAATTCACAATGCTAAAAAACCAGTTTGTAGAGTAGAGGCCCTATTTGCAAAATTTGAATATAAAAATTTATTAAAAAAACGAAATTATAAATGGTATAATTCTGGTAAAAATAAAGAAGGGAATTTTTGGTATAAAATCATAAATCATAATAATATAGATGATGAAAGGGATTGGCTTAATCGTAATATCTACAATGGTCAATTTCAAGGTCGCTTTATTGAAATTACAATTATTGATAAATATAAAAACTAATTAATAAATTAGTTTTATTATTATAATTTTTACTAAATTTATCCATGCAAATTCATCTGAAAATGTTATTTAAAATAGCTCCCATAAAGGAGCTATTTTTTTATATAAAACAATGAATTTTACTCCAGCCAAATTAATACTTGATAATGGAAAAGTTTTTGAAGGTAAGGCTTTTGGCAAAATAGGGACTACCATTGGAGAAGTCTGTTTTAATACTGGAATGACAGGCTATCAAGAAATTATCACAGATCCATCATATTGTGGACAACTGATTACATTCACATATCCCCATATAGGAAACTATGGAATAAATCATGAAGATATAGAAAGTAATAAAATTCAAGCTTCTGGATTAATTATCAAAGAAGGGTCTCCCATAGTTTCTAATTTTAGATCAACTGAATCATTAAATAATTATTTAATAAAAAATAATGTAGTTGGCATCCAAGGAATTGATACAAGGGCATTAACTCGTATATTACGTAATGAAGGTTCAATGAATGGAATTATTTCTAGTAAAAATTTATCAATATCTAAATTAAAAGTAAAACTTAATAAACATCCAAACATGAATGGAATGGATTTAGTACAACAAGTTACTTGCCAAAAAGCTTATAACTGGAACAAAAAAAAACAAGCTTATAAAGTTGCTGCAATAGATTTTGGAATCAAACATAATATTTTAAAATTATTAGAAAGGGAAAATTGTTTTATTAAGGTATTCCCTGCTAATACTCATGCAAGTGAAATTAAAAAATTTAATCCTGATGGTATATTTCTTTCCAATGGGCCAGGTGATCCAGCGGCAGTAACATATGCAATTAATAATGTAAAAGAATTATTGCATACAAAAATACCCATTTTTGGTATTTGTTTAGGACATCAAATATTATCTTTAGCATTAGGAGCAAAAACATATAAATTAAAATTTGGACATCGTGGCTGCAATCACCCTGTTAAAAATTTAAAATTAGGGAATATTGAAATAACAAGTCAAAACCATGGTTTTTCTGTAAAAAACAAATCATCTAAAGAATTTACAATAACTCATATAAGCTTAAATGACCAAACAATTGAGGGAATTGAGTGTATTAATTATCCTGCATTTAGTGTTCAATATCATCCTGAATCTAGTCCAGGGCCACATGATTCAAGATATTTATTTAAACAATTTATTAATATGATAGAACAATATAAAAATGCCAAAAAGAAATGATATAAATTCAATATTAATTATTGGTGCGGGCCCCATTATTATTGGGCAAGCATGTGAATTTGATTATTCAGGGACACAAGCATGTAGAGCATTAAAAAAAGAAGGTTATAAAGTAATTTTAATTAATTCAAATCCAGCAACAATTATGACTGATAAGAACATAGCTGATGCAACATATCTAGAACCCATTACCACAGAAGCAATTGAAACAATTATTAAAAAAGAAAAACCTGATGCCATATTACCAACTGTTGGAGGACAGACAGCATTAGATATAACTATAAAGCTTCATAAGAAAAAAATATTAAAAAAATATAATGTTGAATTAATTGGTGCAAATATTACAGCTATTGAAAAAGCTGAAAATAGAGAAAAATTTAAATTATGTATGGATACAATCGATATTCCAACTGCAAAAGGAGGATTTGTTAATTCAAAACAAGAGGGAATGGATTTAGTTAATACAATTGGCTTCCCTATTATTATTAGGCCTTCATTTACTTTAGGTGGTACAGGTGGTTCAACTGCATATAATATAGAAGAATTTGAAAATCAAATAGAAATTGGATTAAGAGCCAGCCCTATTAATGAAGTATTAATTGAAGAATCTTTATTAGGATGGAAAGAATATGAAATGGAAGTAGTACGAGATCATAATGATAATGCTATTATTATATGTAGCATTGAAAATATAGATCCAATGGGAGTACATACCGGAGATAGCATTACTGTAGCACCATCCCAAACATTATCTGATAAAGAATATCAAAATATGAGAAATTGGTCTATTAAATGTTTAAGAGCTATTGGTGTTGATACTGGAGGTTCCAATGTTCAATTTGCAGTGAATCCAAAAACTGGAAGAACAATTATTATAGAAATGAATCCAAGAGTAAGTAGATCATCTGCATTAGCATCTAAAGCTACAGGGTTCCCAATAGCTAAAATTGCAGCAAAGCTAGCTGTAGGTTTTACATTAGATGAAATACCCAATGATATAACACATGAAACGATGGCTTCTTTTGAACCTTCCATTGATTATACTGTAATAAAAATTCCACGATTTGATTTTGAAAAATTTCCATCATCTAATGGAATACTTGGTGTACAAATGCAATCAGTAGGTGAAGTAATGGCTATTGGAAGAACATTTAGAGAAGCCATACAAAAAGCATTTAGATCATTAGAGGTTGGCTTAGATGGCTTTGAACCTAAAAAAACAGATAAAAGATCATTAGATATTTCAAAAGTAAGTTTTCCATCAGCATTTAGATTAATAAAAATCTGGAAAGCTTTCAAAGAAGGATATTCTATAAATGATTTATATGAAAAAACAAAAATAGATCCTTGGTTTTTATATCAATTAAAATTATTAACAAATGTTTCAATAAATAAAAAATTAAATAAAAATAATATTAAGGATTTAAAACAACAAGGCTTTTCAGATAAACAAATTGGAAATAGAATAAACAAAACAGAAATTGAAATTAGAAATTTTAGAATTAAAAATAATATTATTCCAACTTACAAAATGGTGGATACATGCGCTGGTGAATTTGAAGCTAAAACGCCATATTGCTATTCTACATATGAAAATGAAAATGAAATCATTCCATTTAATAATAAGACAATTATAATATTAGGTGGAGGACCAAATAGAATTGGTCAAGGCATTGAATTTGATTATTGCTGCATACAAGCAGTTTTTGGATTAAAAGAATTAGGTTATAAAACTATAATGATTAATTGTAATCCAGAAACTGTTTCAACTGATTTCGATATTGCAGATCGATTATACTTTGAACCTTTAACTTTTGAAGATGTAATGAATATTATTGATTTAGAAAAACCTGATGGTGTTCTAGTTCAATTTGGTGGTCAAACTCCACTAAATATTGCTAATCAGCTAATGCAATCAGGAGTAAACATTATAGGTACAGATCCTAAATCAATTGATTTAGCAGAAGATAGAAAGAAATTTGGGAAAGTGCTGAATAAATTAAAAATCCCAGCTCCTGAATATGGAACAGCATTTTCTATAGAAGATGCTATTCTTATAGCAAATAAAATTACTTATCCAGTTTTAGTACGCCCATCATATGTTTTAGGAGGGAGAGGAATGGAGATTGTATATGATGAAGATGGCCTAAAAACATTTGTAGCAAAAGCTGCCTTGGTATCAGGAAGGCATCCGATTTTAATTGATGCATTTTTAGAAGATGCATATGAATTTGATGTTGATGCTATATGTGATGGGAATAAAATTATTATTGCAGGAATTATGCAACATATTGAAGAAGCAGGTATACATTCAGGAGATTCCTCCTGTGTTTATCCTGCATATAATTTAACAGTTCAAGCAAAAAAAAATATTGAAGATTATACTAAAAATTTAGCAATTGAATTAAAAACTATAGGATTAATCAATATACAATTTGCTATGAAAAATAATATAATATATGTTATTGAAGTTAATCCTAGGGCAAGTCGAACAATACCTTTTATCAGTAAAATAAAAGATATTCCATTTGCTAAGTATGCTGCTCAATTATCTATAGGGAAAAAAATTGATGATTTAAATTTTCAAGAAAAAAATACTAATTTAATTGCTGTTAAAAAACCAGTATTCCCATTTAATAAATTCCCAAATCAAAATATATTTTTATCACCTGAAATGAAATCTACTGGTGAAGTCATTGGATTTGATAAGCATTTAGGATCTGCATATGCTAAAGCTGAGTATGGAGCAAATAATAAACTGCCTTTAGCAGGTAATATTTTTATTTCTGTCAATGATCAAGATAAACAAGAAATTATTAAAATAGCTAGAGATTTCGATGAAATGGATTATAATATCATTGCAACTAAAGGGACAGCTGAAATCTTAATAGAAAATGGCATAGATTGTAAAACCACCTTTAAAGTTGGTGAAGGTAGACCTAATATCGTTGATTATATTAAAAATAATGATATTCAAATGATTATCAATACTCCATTAGGATCACAATCACGATTTGATGAATATGAAATTGGTAAAGCTGCTATTAAGCATAAAGTACAAGTAATCACAACAATATCTGGAGGACAAGCAATTTTAAGAGCAATTAGAATGATAAAAAATAAAAAATTAAATTATACAAGCTTACAAAATATATTTAAATAATTATGAATGTTGGAATAGCAATAACAAAAAATCAAATTAAATTTGAAAGACTAATACAAAATCTTAAACAAAAATTTAATATATACAATTTTATTTATTTAGCCGATGAAAATGCTATTATTCAAAATATTAATAAGCTTGATATATTATTATCATATCATATTCCAAGAGATATTTTTAATCAAAATATCTCTTCACTAAAATGGATACAACTTGGGAATGCTGGAGTTGATAACTGCATGTTTGAACAAGTTATAAAAAGTAAAATTATTATTACTAATTCTAGGGGAATCAATTCTGTGCCCGTAGCAGAATTTGTAATGTCTGCAATTTTATTTTTTACAAAAAATATTACGGATTGTATAGAATTTCAAAAAAATAAAATTTGGACTCAATGGGAAATAGCAAAAAGAAATGATACACTAGAAAATAAAATTATTGGCATTATTGGTTATGGTGCAATTGGTAAGGCTATTGCTAAAAGAGCAAAAAGTTTTAATATGAAAATATATGCCACAAAAAGATTACAAAAAAAGACTATATCTAATTCTACTACTGATTTACTATTGCCACTAAAAGATATAGATTACATATTAAAGAATAGTGATTATATTGTTATAGCCTGTCCATTAACGCCCTTAACCTATCAATTAATTAATAAAAAAAAAATCAATCAATGTAAACCAAGTGCATATATAATTAATATATCTAGAGGAGGTATTATAGATGAAGAGGCATTATGCACTGCATTAAAAAATAAAAAAATAAAGGGTGCAGCATTAGATGTATTTAATAAAGAACCCTTAAATCAAAAAAATGCTTTATTTAATTTAAATAATGTATTATTATCTCCTCATATATCTGGTAATTTTAAAGATTATCAATTTAAAGTTATAGAATCATTTGAAAAAAACTTGGAACGCTTTATCAATAAAAAGCCTCTTCAAAATAGAGTATGTAAAAAAAGATTATATTAAAATAAATTATGTATAAATTGTATCCTCCTATAACCCCATTTAATAAATTTTATCTTACTGTTTCTAAATTACATACTATCTTTGTAGAAGAATCTGGTAATCCAAAAGGTAAACCTGTGATTTTTTTACATGGTGGTCCTGGAGGTGGTATTGAACCTATATACAGACAATATTTTAATCCTAAAAAATGGCGTATTATTATTTTTGATCAAAGAGGATGCGGAAAAAGTTTACCTCATGCAGAATTAAAAGAAAATACAACTTGGGACTTAATAAATGATATTGAATTAATAAGGCAATATCTTAATATTAAATCATGGGTAGTATTTGGTGGTAGTTGGGGGTCTACCCTATCTTTATCTTATGCTATTAAACATTCTAATCGATGTAAGGGATTAATTCTTAGAGGTATTTTTATGCTGCGTAAATTAGAGATTGATTGGTTTTATCAGGAAGGCTGTAGTTATATATATCCTGATGAATGGGAAAAGTATATTCAAATAATACCTCCTAATCAACGTACTAATCTAGTTAAAGCATATTATAAAAAATTAACTTCAAAAAATAAAAAAGAACGCATAGACGCTGCTAAAGCTTGGGCAACATGGGAAGCTAGAACAAGTAAACTAATTCAAAAAAAAGCCTCACTGCATCATTTTGATGATGAAAAAGTTGCAGAAGCATTTGCACGAATTGAATGCCATTATTTTATTAATAAAGGTTTCTTTAAAGAAGATGAATGGATTTTAAAAAATATTAATAAAGTAAAAAATATTCCTAATATTATTATTCAAGGTAGGTATGATATGGTATGTCCAATTAAAAGCGCTTGGGACCTACATAAAAAATGGGAAAATTCAAATTTAATCATTGTACCTGATGCAGGCCATTCAATGCTTGAAAAGGGGATACAAAAAGAATTAATTAAGTATACAGAAAAATTTTCTAAATATTAATTATTTATCGCATTTACTATAGCCGCACTCCATACACATATCACAGCCATTTTCAGTTTTTAACGATTTATCTGAACATTCAGGACAAAGTCTAAATTCTGTATTTAAATCATCATTGATAGCCACAGTTTCACCAGTGACTAATTCTTTATTTACATTTGAAGAATTATCTGGATTAAGATTTTCATCACTCTTTTCAATAATTTTTACATCATAAAAAAATCTTTCAATCACATCTGCTACCTCTGCATAAAAAGAATGATAATATTTACCATCCTTAAATGATCCTCCATTAGGATCATGAATACCATGTAACTCTTCAAGAATAAACATTGGATCGGTAGCTCTTCTAAAAATTGCAGAAATTAATCGAGTTAAAACCACATACTCTGCAGAACGATTCAAATCCTTAGAATTAATAAATATTTCTATAGGCTTTCTTCCAGAATGTGTATCAACATAACTCAATGTTATAAAAACAGCGTTTTTTACAAAAGCACTTTTCACCTTATACACTTTTGCATTTACTACTTCTGGTCGAATAGCAGAACTACTGTTTGGTGAGCCTGGGGGTGTTGGCTTATCTTTTTTAACTTCTTTAATTTTAAAATTTTGCTTTAATTTAATCACTTACAACATCCTCAAATTTAGTATTAGATAAAACCTCTTCAATACCTGTATTAGAATTTTTTAAATAGTGATACATAGTAACCAAAGAACCATCTGGTAACTTCATAATATCATCACCATTTACTTCAACTTCTTCACCATCATCATTAGTTATAACAAACTTTTTATCTTTTTTCTCTTGAAATTCTGTTAATTCTCCTTCTGTACTTAAAATTGGGAATCTACTACCATCTCTATATATAGTTACACCTTTCAGCTTATTTTCCCATGCCTGTATATAAATATCTGATATTAATTCTGGCTGTACATCTTCAGGCAAATTAATAGTAGAAGAAATACTATGATCAATATATTTCTGTATTTTACCCTGAATATCTACACGCCTTTCAGAATCAATTTTATGCGATGTTCTAGTTAGAAAATCAGGCAATATTTTTTCTATATCTTTATCATTTTCAAGATTATTAATTTTATCTTGCAAATCATTTTGATCAATATAAGCCTGTACAGTAGAATGAAAAACCTTATAAAATTTATTATCATTTTGGAAAGACTCTGTCCTCCGAGTATAATAAGTTGCAAAAATTGGTTCTACTCCACCTGATACACCTATATAATTTTTACTACCGTCTTGATAAGATAAAACAATATTAGAAATTGAGCCTGTAGGAGCAATTGACATAATTGCTATATTTCTAATACCATTCTCAGAAATAGATTGTTTTGTTTGTTCATTCAAGGCTTCTTGTATAAATGGACATTCCATATAATTATCATAATCAAAAATAGGAGAAGGTCCTTTTTCTCCTGCTAATGAAGCAGAAGCTTGATACGCCGCATTGGTAATAAAATCCATTGTTTTTTCAATAAGTTCTATACCCTTATCTGAATCATATCCTAATCCTAATTGATTTAACATATCTGCAATTCCCATTACCCCTAGACCTAATCTCCTGGTTTCTCTAGCAGCATCTCTTTGCTTAGATAAAGCATTTAAATCCTCATTCCATGTTACAACATTATCTAAAAAACGAGTTAAAATCATTGTGGATTCTGCAAGCTGATCCCAATCAATACTAGCATCATCAGAAAATCCATTTTTAACAAATCGAGATAAATTAATTGATCCTAAATTACATGCTCCACCATCTTCTAAAGGAACCTCTGCGCATGGATTAGTACAAATAATAGGTTTACCCACATAATTAGATGGAGAATATTTACTCATAGTTGTCCAAAAAATCAAACCAGGTTCAGCAGTTTTATAATTCCCCTCTACAAACTGATCCCAAATAGATCGTGCTTTAATTAACTCCCTAACCTCATTTGTAGCAGTACTATCAAAATATAATAAAAAATCTCCTGCTTGCTTAATAGCTAAATCATGTGTTTTCTTATTCGTAGCTATTACATAATCTCCATATACATCTCTTTTATGAACATCTTTAAAATCATTGTGATCAATGGGCTGTGTATTTTTATATGTTTCATTGCTATCCAACCACTCATTTAAGCTTTGCATCGTCTTAAATGATTTTAATAATTCATAATCTTCTATATGTTTTGATGGAATGCCTGAAGAATAATGAACTTCTTCTTCATCTTGAATAGCATCCATGCATAAATCCTTATTTAATTTTTTATATACTAAATATGTTGAATCACCAAATTTTCTTTCTTCATTAACTGCCTGCATAAATTCATCACTAGCCTTAATTGATATGTTAGCAAAACGAACTTGAGTATTCTCCATAACTTGTTTCTTAATAGTGTCTAATTCTTTTTCATTAAATAAACCTGACCAACTGCATTGTTCAACAATTTGATTTGTAACCCAATTAGGATTCTTTTTAACATTTAAAAAATATTTAATATCTGGATGTTTAACATCTATGGTTAACATCAAAGCTCCTCTTCTACCACTTTGACCAATTAAGCCGGTAGTCAATGAATATAGTTCCATAAAAGAAACTGCTCCGGTTGAACTATCTGCAGCATTATGAACCACTGAATCCTTAGGCCTTAAGCTAGAAATATCTACACCTATTCCCCCACCATAGGAATAAGTACGCGCACACTCAAAGGCTGCTTTATATATAGAATCTATATCATCTCTATCAATTTTAGCTACAAAACAATTAGCTAAAGTTTTTACCCTATATAAATCACCTGCACCTGCCAAAACTCTACCACCTGATACAAATCGACCTTCATATAATTCATTATAAAATTTTTCAGCCCATAATTTTTGTTTAGATTTAGATAATTCAGTAGTAGCCAAAAATGAAGCAAGGCGCTTAAAAACATCTTCGGGTGATTTTTCAATACAATTACCATCTAAATCTTTTAAAAAATATTTTTTTGTATAAATATTTTGTGCTAATTCATTATCACCTAAGTAATTACCATGAACTGATAATTCACCATTGCTTTGTTTTTCTGATAAATGATTATATACTTCTCTGTAAGCTTGTGTTCTGCTATCGCCAATTAACTTAGTAGTTTTTCCTTTGAAATCAAACATCTGTTCGATTTTTGACATATGTATACCCTTTATTTTATCGTTCTTAAATAGACAATTATGTCTATCATTATAAATGAAGCAAAATTGGAGTTTTGCTTAAATATAGCCTTGAAGCCTTGTGAATCCAAACTTTCGATTCAGGATTTTTCCTTTTTTTTGGGAGCTTTGTCCTCGGTTGAAAAAGCATGTTCCCAAACAAGCAGTAACAATCACTGTGTAGAATATAAATTATTTTAAAATCTTAAGTCAACTTTTTTATTATAAAAATAAAAAAAAATTTATAATCTGCTCATGATAATGTTTAAATTTAGTTACTGCAGAAATTAATTAATTATGATAGAGGAAAAACTTGATGAGTTCAATTAAAGTAAAAATAAATAATAAAGAAATTAAATTACCTGTTATTGTAGGCACAGAAGATGAGCATGGCATAGATATTACAAAGCTAAGAAAAGAAACTGGATATATAACTCTTGATCCAGGATATGCGAATACAGGTGCATGCATAAGCAATATAACATTTATTGATGGGGAAAAAGGAATTTTAAGATATAGAGGGTACCCCATTGAAGATTTAGCAGGTAAAATTAGCTTTACAGAAACAGCATTTTTACTATTAAACGGGGAGCTCCCTAATAAAGAACAAAAAGAAGATTTTAGTAAAAGATTGAGAAAGCATGCTAATATACATGAAGACATGAAAAGGTTTTTTGATGGTTTCCCTCTCAATGCTCATCCAATGGCAACTCTTTCTTCGATGGTAACAGCATTATCTGCATTCCATCCTGAATCAGAATCAGAAGAAAAAGATATAGTAGAAGCTAATATTATTAAAATTTTAGCAAAAGTTAAAACTATTGCTGCGTATTCATATAGAAAATATAATGGCTTACCTTTTATATATCCGGATCAAGATTTAAATTATGTTGAAAATTTTTTACATATGATGTTTTCAGATTCACAAGAAGAATTTCATGCTGAACCTGTCTTAGTTGATGCTCTAAATTTATTATTAATACTACATGCCGATCATGAGCAAAACTGCTCGACATCTACTGTACGATTAGCCGGTAGCAGCAAATCGAATGTATTCGGAGCCATTTCTTCAGGTATTTCAGCATTATGGGGTCCTCTGCATGGAGGTGCCAATCAAGCAGTGATAGAAATGCTAAAAAGGATTAAAAATGATGGTGGTAATTATAATAAATATGTTGAAAAAGCAAAAAATAAAAATTCATCATTTAGATTAATGGGATTTGGTCATAGAGTTTATAAAAACTATGATCCTAGAGCAAAAATCATTAAAAAAGCTGCAGATAAAGTACTAAAAAAATTAAACATTAATGATCCTTTATTAGATTTAGCTAAAGAATTAGAGCAGGTTGCATTGAAGGATGACTATTTTGTTCAAAGGGGGTTATATCCTAATGTTGATTTTTACTCTGGCATTATATATAGAGCAATGGGGATTCCAACTAATATGTTTACAGTAATGTTTGCTTTAGGCCGACTTCCTGGATGGTTAGCGCATTGGAAAGAAATGTTAAATAGTACAGATTTTAAAATTAATAGACCTAGACAAATTTATAATGGATATACAAAAAGAAATTTAAAATAAAAATGAATACATATCTTCAATTAGTTGATACTGTTTTAAATAATGGTATCAAAAAAGAAAATAGAACTGGAGTTGATACTCTAATGTATTTTGGATATCATTATAAAGTAGATTTAGCAAAAGGTTTTCCATTATTAACAACAAAAAAAATATTCTTTAACTCTGTAATCAGAGAATTACTTTGGTATCTCAAAGGAGAAACACATATTAGAAATTTACGTCAACATACTAAAATTTGGGATGCTTGGACCAATGAAGAAAAAAATTGGGAAATAGGTAAAATGTATGGTTATCAATGGGTAAAATGGGAAAAATTTTCTAAAAATTTACAAACAGACAGGTATGAAAAAACATATATTAATCAAATTGAAGAAGTGATCCATCTAATTAAAAATAATCCAGATTCAAGAAGAATGGTAGTTACAGCTTGGAACCCTTCTGTCCTAGATGAAATTGCCCTACCTAGTTGCCATGCTTTTTTTATTTTTAATGTTAGTAATGGTAAACTTAATTGTCACTTAACACAACGTAGCGGTGATATAGCATTAGGAATTCCTTTTAATTTAGCATGCTATGCCACCTTAACCCAAATGATCGCTCAAGAAACTAATTTAGAATTAGGAGAATTTTCACATTATATCAATGATGCCCATATTTATGAAAATCATATTGAAGGATTAAAAGAACAATTAACTCGCGAACCACTAGATTTACCTGAATTACAAATTAAAAATAAGCCATTTTGGGATTTAGAATTTGAAGATTTTAAACTAATTAATTATGAACATCATCCAATTATTAAATTTCCTGTAGCAGTATAATGAAAATTCATTTGATATGGGCACAAGACAACAATGGTGGTATTGGTGTTAGTGGTCAACTCCCTTGGTATATACCTGAAGACTTAAAAAACTTTAAACAATTAACACTAAATTCTACTGTAATTATGGGTAGAAAAACTTGGGATTCACTGCCTATTCGTCCACTACCCAAAAGGACTAATATTGTTTTATCATCCAAAAAACAAACAAATGCTCTAACCTTTCATACATTTGAAGAATGCATTGAGAAATTAAAACAACAAAAAATAGAAAAAATATTCATTATTGGAGGTAGGTCAATTTATAAACTATTTTTTGATAAAGCTGATTATCTACATATATCATATATAAATAAAATTAATAATCAGGTTAATGAATTTTTCCCTTTTGATGCACAAAACATTCACAATAAATTCAAAAAAATAAATGAAAAATCATTATCTAATATAGCACAATATACATATTGGGAGAGAAAATGAACTTAAAAGTTGAACAAATTGCATCAATTCTTTTATGCATTATTAGTATTATTCTTATTATTGATACAATATTGCTGCAATTCTTTAATCAAGGAAGTTATCAAAAAAATCTTGCTTTAGGATACTGTATTGCTTTTGTATTACTATCAATAAAATATAAAAATATATTATCTAAAAAATATGTGGTGATACCGCTCTACATTATGGTTATACAAACTATTTACTCTCTAATTATAAACAGTTAAAAATACCCCCATAAGTGCAAATAACATTGCAATCAATCGCATAGACGTAATTTTTTCTTTTAAAAACGACCAAGATAATATGATAATGAAAATAACCGATGTTTGCCCTAAAATACTCGCAATAGGAGGATGTTTAATATTTGCATAGCCAATAATCCAAAAACTTAACGCTATAAATGTACCTAAGCCTGAACTGATAATAATTTTTTTTAAAATAATTGTTTGTTTTAATGGTTGAAGTAATTGAATTTTATTTTTTTGGAATAAAAAAATTATCCAAGCAACTAAAACACCCGGTAATAATCTAAATGCAGTAACCCATAACTGTATATCAATTTTACCTGAAACTTTTGATAAAACAGGTTTTATTAATACTATCCCTAAACTACTTAAAACTACTGCTGTAATTTGCAACATGATACCTTGTCTTTTAAGATTTGTATCTATGTCATCCACATCTTTTTCATAATGAATCATTAGTATAGCGATAATAACAATTATAAAACCAAAAAACTGTTGATTACTGAGTACTGTATTTAAAAATAAAAAAGATAAAACATATATAACTACAGGCTCAAAGCAATTAATTAATGCAATACGATTTGCACCTATTTTACTTAACGCATATAAAAAAATAACATCCGCTAAACCCATCCCTAATATTCCGCTAACTAAAATTTTAAAATAATCTAATTTATCAAAACCATTATACCATAGAGGAATAGCTGTACATGAAAACAAGCAGATAAAACAAATTGCGGCTATTGTATTTTTTAATGCAGTAATTAAAAAAGGAGAAATTTCTTCACTCGCTGATTTAAAAATTATAACTGCAATACTCCAAAATATAGCAGCAGATAACGCTGCTCCAAAACCCAAGTATTGAGAATCAACTATTAAAGTCATATATATATATCATCCCCTTTAATGTTAAATCTTGATCCACTGTATGAGAAAAACTTAATCTAGGAGAAATCAAACTTGCAAAACCACCTGTTAAAATAATTAAATAATCAGCTGGAGATTCTTTATAAATTCTTTTTACCATTCCTTCAACTTGGTCAACCGCACCAAACATTATACCTGATTGAATATTTGTTTTAGTATCTTTAGCTATAGCACTATTTGGAAATAATAATTCTGTATGAGATAAAAGAGCTGCTTTTTCAATTAAGTATTTTGCAGAAGTTTCTATACCAGTAGCTATAGCACCACCTATAAATTGCTGTTGAGCATTAATTACATCATAAGTTGTAGCTGTTCCAAAATCTATAATAATTGAAGGAGATTTATAATCTTTTTTAACAGCATGTATATTACATAATCTATCTACACCTATCGTTTCTGGATTTGGAACACATAAATCTAATCCACTCATTTTATAATCAATAACTATAACTGATATATTATATTGATTAATTAATATTTGACTATATTCATCTGTTAATTTTGGAACTACAGAACTAATAATACTTATATTTATATCGTTAGTTTGAATATCATTTAAAAATTCTATAAACTGAACATTGGAATTAAAATATTTTTTCTTTAATAATTGATCATCATCAAATAGACCTATCGTAACAGAAGTATTACCTATATCAATAGCAAGTTTCATACAATATTTATCACTCCATCATAATTTATAGATTTACCACTATGTTTAATAACGGCCTGCCCAAATTCATTTATTGATTCAAAAACCCCATTCACCTGTATACCATTTTGTGAAAAAGAAATTTCTTTATTTTCATGGATACAAGATTGTATCCATCTATTAATTATTAATTCTATATCATTAGATTCTATAAGATTATTTAATTCATTCAAAATGAATGCAAGCAAGGGTTCACGCTGAATAGTATAGCCTATTATTTCTTTTAATGATATAGCGAAATCTCTTAAATCATCAGGAAAATCTTCATATGATTCATTAATATTTAAGCCAATGCCTATATTTAATTTTTTATTAATACCTTTTGATTCAATTAAAATACCACCTAATTTTTTATTTTTATACATAATATCATTAGGCCATTTAATACCAAGATCAATAAATGTCATTTTTTTAATACCTCGAACTATTGCTACAGGAATTAACAAAGCGTGAAGATTAAAATAATTATTAAAAAATATAGGATCTAATAAAAAAGAACATGTTAGACTTTTACTAGGCTGTGAAAACCATTTATTTTGCCCCCTGCCTTTACCCGAAGTTTGATTATCAGTTATAACCAATAAATTAGTAGAATCTGATTTATTATGATTATATAACTTCCATAATTCATCATTCGTTGAATCAAGATTAGGGTAGTATAAAACCTGTCTAGCTATCTTTTTGGTTATTAAGTTTGATTCAAATAAACTTTTAAAAAACACCTATAAATATTCTCCATGTATTTTTCGCATTACTTCACAAATTTCTCCAAGCGTACAATTATTTTTAATACATTTAATTATTATTGGTAAAAGATTATCATTATTATTAAGGGAAGCTTCTAATTTTCTTAAAGAAATCACAACATTATCTTGATTTCTATCACTCTTAAATTTTTGTAATCGCTGCAATTGATCATCAATAGCTTCCTTATCAATAGTTTGAATAGGAATAGTAGTATTTTCAACATCTTCATACTTATTTAAGCCAACAATAATTTGTTCTTTATTTTCAATCGCTTTTTGATATTCAAATGCAGTATTTGATATTTGATTTTGCTGAAAATTATTTTCAATCGCTAAAATAGCTCCACCTAAATCATCTATATTTTTGATTAATTCTAAAGTTTTTGATTCTATTGATTGTGTTAAAGATTCAACATAATATGAGCCAGCAAGTGGATCTACTACATCAACCAATCCCGTTTCATATGCTAATACCTGCTGAGTCCTTAATGCTAGTTTTGCAGAATCTTCAGTAGGCAATGATAATGCTTCATCTCTAGAATTGGTATGAAGTGATTGAGTCCCTCCCAATATAGCTGCTGTTGCTTGCATTGTAGTACGAACAACATTATTATCTATTTGATGTGCTTGCAAAGATGATCCTGCCGTTTGTGTATGAAACCTGCATAATAATGCTTTTTTATCCTTAACGCCATAACGATTTTTCATAATATCAGCCCATAATTTTCTAGCAGCTCTAAATTTAGCCACCTCTTCAAAAAAATAATTATGACTGTTAAAAAAGAAACTAATTCTTTTTGCAAAACTATTGACATCTAATCCTCTATCAATAGCAGCATCAATATAGCTAATAGCATTTGAGAATGTAAAGGCTAATTCCTGAATAGCATCTGAGCCTGCTTCTCGCATATGATATCCTGATATTGAAATAGTATTCCAGTATGGCATATTAATATCACAAAATTCAAAAATATCTGTAACTAATTTCATACTAAATTTAGGCGGATATATAAATGTGCCCCTTGCAATATATTCTTTAAGAATATCATTTTGGACTGTACCTTTTAATTGAGAAATTTTAATATCATTTTCCTCTGCAACAACAATCAATAGGGCTAATAAAATAATCGCTGTAGAATTGATAGTCATTGAAATTGATACTTTATCTAGAGGTATATCTTTCAATAAAATTCTCATATCTTCTACTGTAGATATAGGAACTCCGACTTTACCAACCTCTCCAATAGATAATTCATGATCAGAATCATATCCCGTTTGTGTTGGTAAATCAAATGCAACTGATAAGCCTGAAACACCTTGCTTTAATAAATAATGATAACGTTGATTACTCTTTGAGGCTGAAGAAAAACCGGCATATTGACGCATTGTCCATAATCTATCTATATACATATTGGGATAAATACCAGCAGTAAACGGATATTCACCAGCTGGGTTTTCACCATAATAAGATTTTAGATCAATATTAGAAATAGTTTTTTTATTTTTTTTAGACATCGATAATAATTTAAAATTATTTTCTTTATGAACATATAATTAATATTTAACCATCATATGCTTTTAAAAATTTATCTGACCATTCTTTAAAGCTACCATTTATAATAGCTATTCTGGCATCTTTCATTAAATTATTATAAAAAGATAAATTATGTTGAGTAGCAATTCTATATCCTAAAATTTCCTGAGTTCTAAATAAATGATGTAAATAAGCTTTTGTATAATTCTTTGAAATTATTGAATTGTTATTATGATCAATAGGAGTTTGATCATTTCTATATTTTGCATTTTTAATATTAATTTTCCCTGTTGATGTGAAAAGTTGCCCATTACGTCCATTGCGAGTTGGAATAACGCAATCAAACATATCAACACCTAAAGCAATACTCTCAATAAGATCTGATGGTGTCCCAACACCCATCAAATATCTAGGTTTTGATTTAGGCATTATACCATTTAAAAAATTAACAGTTGATAGCATAGCTTCTTTAGGTTCTCCAACTGCTAGACCTCCAATTGCATACATTTTCGCATCTAAATCAATCAATTGTTCAGCAGAAAGCTTCCTTAATTTTTCAGAAGTTCCACCTTGAATAATAGGTGAAATAATTTGATCAAAATTATATTTTGGACCTTTATTCTTTAAATGCTCAAGACATCTTTTTGCCCATTGAGTTGTAAGTGTTACAGCTTTAACGTGCTCCTCATGCTCTGCATTCGCAGGAGGGCAGACATCTAATACCATCATAATATCAGACCCAATACAACGTTGTATATCAACAATTTTTTCAGGAGTAAAATAATGTTTACTACCATCAAGGTGCGATTTAAATTCTACTCCATCATTATTAATCTTTCTAAATTGCGATAAACTATATATCTGAAATCCACCCGAATCAGTTAGAATAGCACCATCCCAATTCATAAAATTATGTAATCCTTCAAATTCTTGCAAAAGATCAGTTCCAGGTCTTAAATACAAATGATAAGTATTACTCAAGACTAAATTAAAATCCATATTTTTAATTTCATCTGTTGATAAAGTTTTGATCGCAGCATATGTCCCAATTGGCATAAAAATTGGAGTTTCTATTATCCCATGAGCAGTTTCTAAAGTTCCTGATCGCGCTGATGTATTATTACAAAAATTATTAATTGTAAACATATGATGCGAAATTGACCGTTAGGGTTTTATTTCTTTTTGGTTGCAGCCTTCTTTGCCCCTGCTTTTTTCTTGGCTGGAGATTTCTTAGCTGGAGATTTCTTAGCTGGCGTATTTTTTGAATCTACAACATCATTATTCTTTTCTTCTACAACTTTTGGTTTTGCTATAACTTTTTTCTTCTTCTTTAAAGATATATCCTTTAAAGCCTTTAATCTTGCTTTTGTTCGTTGGTGTTTTTTATTCGCCTGTTTTTTCTTTTTGTTCATTTAATAATCCTCAAAATAATGATATTCAATAATAGCCTTGTAATATAAAAAAATCTATAATTTTTTTTACTATATATTTTCTAAAGCTAATTTAACAAAAATTGAACTTCCTATAAGCATAGATTCTTCATCAATATCAAAATGGGAACAATGTTGTGGTACGCTCATAGGTTCTCTATCTCTTGGGGATGTTCCAAGAAAGAAAAAACAACCTGGAATTTTATTAGAAAAATAACTAAAGTCTTCTCCCCCCATAGATAAATATGGAGATATTACTTTATTCCCCACTACTGTTTGTGCTACGTGATATACGTTATTTGTAATGTTAACATCATTAATTACAGGGGGATAACCATCTTTATAATCCAATATAATTTTAGCTCCAAACATTATTTCAGTAGCACTAATAATTTCATTTAATCTAGATTTAATTAAATTTCTATTTTCTTCTGTATATGCACGAGCAGTACCTTTAAGAACTACTTTATCAGCGATAATATTAAAGTTATAACCACCATTAATTTGACCAATTGTGATAACTGTACTATCTAATGGGTTAGTATTTCTACTAACAATACTTTGTATTGCCTGAATAAAATATGAAGCTATGACAATACAATCTACAGTACCTTGCGGAGCAGCACCATGACCCCCTATACCTTGAATTGTAATGGTAAACATATCTGCAGCTGCCATTACTGGCCCTGATTGAACACCCACAGTACCACTTTCCTGATAATTCCATACATGTAGTCCATAAATCTCATCTACATCATCAATGGCACCATCATCAATCATATACTGAGCTCCACCATATCCTTCTTCTGCTGGTTGAAAAATAAATTTAATAATTCCATGAATTTTACTCTTATGTTGCGCTAGAACTTCTGCAGATCCAAGTAACATAGCAGTATGTGCGTCATGTCCACAAGCATGCATTACTCCATCATTTACCGACTTATAAGAAACATCGCTTGTCTCTTGAATAGGCAATGCATCCATATCAGCTCTAAATGCAATAGTTTTACCCGATAATCCACCCTTAAGCGTTGCTACAACACCTGTCTTACCAATATTGCGTTCTACCTCTAAACCAAAGCTATCTAATTGTTTCGCTACCAATTCAGAAGTTCTATGTTCTTGAAATGATAATTCTGGATATTTATGAATATCTCGTCTATTACTAATAATAGTTTCTTTAATTTTTAATATATCAGGATGCAAATTCATTATTCAAAATATACAAGACCAAAAATAATCATCATTTCATCTGTACTCAATAATCCAAAATTAACATAATTGTCAGTATTATTATAATAAGTTGCTCTAGATATAAGACTTTGGCCTACAGTTAAAGTTAATGGAGGATCTAATTCTAGAATAGGTGGATGCTCATAATCTAGAGCGGTATAAATTAATTCCTCTTCTCCATTTTGATGTAAAATTAAAATATCAAATCGAGTCATCAATTGATGGGCATGAGAAAATAATTGAAAAATTTTAAGTTCTGATGATGCATTTGGAGGATTAACATTAATACCTCCTAAAATATCATTAGTTGAGAAAATTTCTTCTAATGTTGTCTCTTGATGCGGTGGAAGTGAAATATTATTTTCTCCTAACTGTAAGATACCTGCTTCATGAATCACATTTTGAGGTGGGGTTGCATGTAAATTTAAGTACACCTCTCCTTGAATAGTTTCATCAGTATAATTAAAATAATGTGGATTTAAATCTAACTCAAAATCTGAAGATATTTTTAGAGCAACACCATCTGGAAAAGTATAATCCCATGCAGGCCATTGTGTGCCAAAAATAAAAGTATGCTCCTGTAATGTTTGAATATTTTGTATCCAATTTGGATTTGGAGCACCATTAATAAATTCATCAATATATGGGGCATGAATATCTCTATACTCATATTCATTAGGCATAGGACCAAAATAATCATTAGAAAATTTATAAAGAATCATATGATGCGTTCCTGGAGCCATAGACATTTCTACCCTATTCACATAATATTCGCTACCTATAGAAGGTACATGATATAAAAATTCCCTTTCTGTATTAGGTAAAACAGTAAATGGACCTATATGATATTGTACGCCAAGTGCAGGTGGATCTAGAGGTGAAAATTCAGGAGGAATATATGTAGAATTATCATTAAGTATAATGGGATCTGCAACAACCCCTAATTCAGGAGCCCCTTGCCAAATCCAATCTTCTATAAAGTCTAATTCTCCATTTGTTAAAAATGGGCCCCCAAGAGGCATAATTTCTCCATATAAAGGATGTTCATTATAAAAATGTGTCTCATTATTAATATTAATTTTTTCCCAAAAATAACTTAATAATAATCCAAGCATACCACCTTCATTACTTAATAAAACCAAATCATTATTTAATGCTGATGTATTATCTGGTAAACGATTCAGTAACTGATCATAAGCAATATCTTCAGTTAATATTAAATTAGAAGTCTCTGCAAAAAAAGATCCAGAATAATGACAATTGGCACACTTAGGATTTAATATATCTTGATTAATAATCTGCCATGTATCACGCGTTTCATTATTTAATAAAATTATATTAACTAAACTAACAATATCAATAACATTTAACAGTAAATCATAATTTAAATCACCATATTCTAAATAAGAATTATTATCACTTAAAATAATATTAACTAATTGTACAATATCAATAACATCAATCATTGAATCATTATTCAAATCTCCTAAAGAAATATTATCACTACATTCAATATCACATTCTTCAAATGTATTAAAAAAGAATTCCTCATCATCACCCATATCACATCCTGAAATCATCATACAATCATAACCAATCCATATATAACCTAAAGGAGTTGAGCAATCACCATAACTATCGGGAATTAACGTTGGACAATCTTGAGAAAATATAATATTAAGGATAATAAAAGATATAAATAATTTTTGTGTAGTTTCAGATAAAATCATAAAATAATTTATATTAAATTATAGCATTATCAAATACTTATTAAAAATGGAGTAACCATGAATATTATATGGAAAAAAATCAAAGAATTTCAAGATATAAAATATGAAACAGGCACTCATGATGCTGAAGGTATTAATAAAATTACAATTAATAGGCCAGAAGTACGCAATGCATTTAGACCTCAAACAGTATTTGAATTAAAAGAAGCATTAGCCCTAGCTAGAGAAGATCAAAATTGTGGAGTCATCATATTAACAGGTGAAGGAGAATTAGCTTTTTGTTCTGGAGGGGATCAAACCATTAGAGGTGATGCTGGGTATGTAGGCAAGGATGGTATTCCTCGCTTAAATATTTTAGATGTACAAAAACAAATTAGATATATGCCAAAAGCTATTATAGCAATGGTTGCCGGATATGCTGTAGGAGGTGGACATGTTTTACATATGCTATGTGATTTAACCATTGCATCTGAAAATGCAAAATTTGGACAAACTGGCCCAAAGGTTGGCTCCTTTGATGGTGGATGGGGAGCTTCTTATATGGCTAGAATTATTGGTCAAAAAAGAGCGAGAGAAATATGGTATCTTTGTGAATTTTATGATGCTCAAAAAGCATTAAATTGGGGTTTAATTAATGCAGTTGTTCCATATAAAGATTTAGAAAATGAAACAGTAAAATGGTCGCAAAAGATATTAGAAAAATCTCCTCTTTCCATACGTATGCTAAAAGGGGCCTTAAATGCAGACTGTGATGGTCAGGCTGGATTGCAACAACTTGCTGGAGATGCTACAATGTTATTTTATATGACAGAAGAAGCACAAGAAGGACGTGATGCCTTTAAAGAAAAACGTAAACCAAACTTTAAAAAATTTCCTAAACTACCATAAAAAGATATGAAAATTAAAGCTTGGATTTATGCAGCAAGGCCTAAAACTTTAGCGGCATCTATTACTCCTATTATTTGCGCAATCATGATAATGCCAGATTTCCAATTATTTAATTTTAGTATTTTTATATTAACAATTACTTCAGCAATTATTATACAAATCATTACAAATTACATAAATGATTTATATGATTTTTTAAAGGGTGCAGATTCAAATAGGATTGGTCCTAAACGCATGGTGCAATCTGGGTTATTATCTCAAAATGAAATTATATGGGCAATTAAAATATTATTTATCTTAGCAATTCTATCTGGATTACCATTAGTTCTACATGGAGGATGGCCTATATTATTTATAGGATTAACTGCATTTTTATTTGCCTATTTATATACAGCCGGGCCTTTGCCCTTGGCATATAATGGTCTAGGAGATTTCTTTGTATTTATTTATTTTGGATTAACTGCTGTGATGGGATCTTATTATCTACAAACAGGATTTATTGATTATAATGCTATTTGGCTTGGAGTTTCAATAGGAGCTAAAAATGTCCTATTATTAAATATTAATAATATTAGAGATTATCAAAATGATAAAAATGTTAATAAAAAAACTTTAATTGTACAATTTGGAAAAAAATTTGGTTATTTACAAATAATATGTATGATTGCATTATCATATATTGGAATATTATTCCTATCCCTGGGATTAAATAATATAACAATTTTCTATATCTCAATGATAAGCATACCATTATCAATTAATATATTTTATGACGTTTATATAAAAGATAGTAAAATGTTAAATAAAACATTAGGCAAGGTAGTTGCATTACTTGTTCTAGATGCCTGTTTGTTAGGCATTGGGGTCTTTATATGAAAATCAAAAATATACAATATCAAGAATATCAAGCAAATTTAAACAATATATTTCTAAATAGTCAAACTGCATACTCCAATAAAAAAAGTGTAATAATCAAAATTATTACAGATAAATATATTGGTTTAGGTGAAGCTTCGCCTCTTGATGGTTTTTCTAAAGAAACATTTAAAGAAATTATTTGGACTTTAGAATTATTTATAAAATCTATAGTATCTGATACTGAATATACCTTCAAGGAATTATTAAGTCTAGCGGATATACATTGCTCTGATATTCCATCATTGCACTTTGCAGTTGATACTGCAATATATGATATTGAGGGACAAATAAGAGAATTGCCTATTTCGAAAATATTAAATCCAAAATGTAAAAACATCAATTATTTTAGTAGTATATATCAAAATAATCAATCATTAGATGATATAAAATCAAAATCTATAAAATATAAATTGGGAATTAATAATCTTGAAGAAGATATTAAAATATTTAAGTTTTTAAAAAAAAGGCAACTCACTTTACGGATTGATGCCAATCAAAATTATACTTTAGAAGAATTTCAAAAAATCTATCCCCTATTATTGGATTATAATATTGAATATTTTGAAGAGCCTATTAAAAACTTAAATAAAGATATATTATATTCCTTAAAAAAAATATCGATAGCTATTGATGAAAATATATATCAAAATCATAATTATAAAACATGGATTGAAGAAAATTTGATTAATACTATTATTATTAAACCAGGAATATTTGGGGGATATAAAAAAATTTTATCTCTTATAAAATTAGCAAATCATAATAATACTAATATTATTTTATCATCATCATTAGCTAATAGCATAGGAAATATGGCGGCTATACACTTAGCGGCGGCATTAAATAATAATTTAGAGCATGGCCTTAATATTTATAATTTTTATAATACATTTATCACTCAACCAATATATAATAAAACTGATATTAGTATCAATTTAAATAATATTCGAGGATTAGGAATAACATTATGATTGATATTATCCAGCAAAGAGGGCAAGAAAAACCAAATCAAATTTTTATTAAACATAAAGATTTATTAATTACATATAAAAAATTTAATAATATGATTTCCAATGCCATGGAAAGCATCCATCATATTAAGCTTCAGCATATTGGTATTCAAATTCATGATAAAATCAAACTTCTAATTACTATTAATGCAATTAATCGATTAAATAAAATTCCCATTATATATCCCTGTACACCTAATATCAAAGATTATACTAATGAAACGAATATACCAATTTTAATTAAAGATGAAGATATTATAATAAATGATGATGATAATTCATTAAATACAGATATTGAATATAATATCCATGATACTCAATTGGTAATATTTACATCTGGCACAACAGGCAAGCCTAAAGCCTGTGAATTAACATATAATAATATATATCAAAGTGCCCTTATATGGCATGATATAATTCACTTTACATCTAAGGATATTTACTTAAATCATATGCCATTAACACATGTAAGTGGTTTATGTATATTTTATAGAGCTTTATATTTAAACTTTATTATGGCTATTGATAATTTTGATGCTATAAAATATAATGATTATATCAAAAAATATAATATTACAATTATTTCAATGGTACCTTCAATGCTTCATAAAATTGTTCATGCAAACAGGAATTTAAATTTATTAAAAAATATGAAAGTGATTATTATGGGAGGCTCTAATATTAATAATAATTTAATAGAGATTATTAACACATATCAGCTGCCAGTATATATGTCTTATGGTATGACTGAAACTTGTTCTGGAATAGCTGGCTATTGGGTTGGATATGCGAATAAATATTCTCCTCATAACAAGGTAAATATTAATGTAGAAAAATCATATTTATCTATAGAATCGCCGACCGTCATGAAGGGTTACTTAAATCAGCAACAAACCAATAATAAAATTAAAACCCATGACATAGGTACGATAGATGACAAAAATACATTTCAGGTAGAAAGAAGAGGCGATGGCACTATTATTTCAGGTGGAGAAAACATATCAATACAATACATTCAAAAACATATAGAAAAATATCCTGAAATTCAAAAATGTACTTTAAAAATAGTACCTGATCAAGAGTGGGGTGTTGTTTTGCACGCGCTTATAAAATGTAAAAATAGTATAAACAATAATGATTTATTAAAAAAATTAAAGAAAAATCTCCCTCATTACATGATACCTAAAAGGATCACAATACAATGATACTCATTATAGATAATTTTGATTCTTTTACATATAACCTTGTTCAGTATGTTGGTGCTATTAGCCAAAATATAAAAGTTATTAAAAATGATGAAATGTCATTAGCTGATATTAAGAATTTTAATATTTCGCATATTATAATCTCTCCCGGTCCTGGCGGACCACAAGAAACAGGCATTTGCATAGAAATCATTAATAAGATATCTTGTACAATACCAACTCTTGGTATATGTCTAGGGCATCAAGCCATTGCATATACGTATAATAGTAAAATAGTTCGAAGTAAAAATATTATGCATGGTAAAACATCAATAATTACTCATAACAAAACATCAAAATTATTTAATAATATTCCTGAACAATTTTCTGCAACCCGCTATCATTCATTATGTATTGATAGAAAATTTAAACATAAAGATATTAATATAACATCTTGGAGTGATGATCAAGAAATTATGAGTATAGAGCATAAAAAATATCCTATATATGGGATTCAATTTCATCCAGAAGCAATATTAACTGAACATGGTATGGAAATTATTAAAAACTTTATAAAAATAATTGTATAATACAATAATGTTAAAAGGTATCATCAAACTAAGAGGAGATAAATCCATTTCGCATAGAATAGCAATATTTAGTGCGTTATCAGATGGCAAATGTAAAATAAAAAATTTATCAAATTGTGAAGATGTCATAAAAACAATAGACATATTAAAAAAATGCAATATATCAATTCAAAATAAAGATAATAACACCATAATTATTAATGGAGGAAGACTAACAAGTAATGCTAAAAAATTTGATTGTGGTAATTCTGGGTCCACTGCAAGATTTATGTTAGGACTACTACCATCCCATGGCATTAATGGTATATTATATGGAGATAAATCACTATCTTCTAGACCTATGCAACGAGTAATAGAACCTTTGCAGAAAATGAATATTAATATCAATAAAACAAAAAACAAACTGCCAATAGCATTTAAACAATCTAAAGCTAAGGCAATCAAATACACACTTAAAATACCTAGCGCCCAAATTAAAACTGCAATGATTTTTACCGCATTGTCATGCAAGGAAAAGAGCTATATTAAAGATCCATTTAAAACTCGTGATCATACCGAAAGGATATTACAATATTTAGGGTTAAAAGGATCAGCATTTTCCAAATTTAAAATAGCACCATTTAACTACACTGTTCCAGGTGATATATCCAGTGCATCATTTATTATATCCGCAGCACTTCTCATACCTCACTCTAATATAACTATTAAAAATTTACTATATAATAAAACGAGGATTGGATATATAAAAGTACTTCAAAAAATGGGGGCCAATATAATAATTTACAATAAAAGAAATTTATATAATGAACCTATTGTTGATATGAAAATTCAATATACTAATAAACTAACAGGTATAAATTTAACAAAAGATTTAATTGTATCCATGATAGATGAAATTCCAATCTTTGCTCTAGTTGCAAGCTTTGCTAAAGGAGGTACTAAAGTAGAGGGAGCCGAAGAATTACGCTACAAGGAGAGTGATCGTATTCAAGCAATCGTAAACAATTTAAAGGCATGCAATATTAATATTACAGAAACAAAAGATGGCTTTATAATAAAAGATTCAGAAATATTGTATAATACAAGCATTAATATAGAAAATGATCACAGAATAGCTATGACATTTGAAATACTTAAACTAATAAAAACGGGGTCAATAGGCAAAATAGAAGAAGAACTGCCTATCATAAAAACATCATTTCCTGAGTTTTATCAAATCATAAGGAGCCTCCATGCATCATTTTAGCGTTATAGGAAACCCAATCGCACATAGCAAAAGCCCAATATTATTTAATTCTATTTTTAATCAATTAAAAATAGATGCTCACTACAAAAGCGATCTATTAATAAATAATGATGATGTAAGAGAATACATCACATCCCATAATACAAAAACTATAAAGGGTATCAACATAACCATGCCATTTAAGGAATACTGCTTCTCGCTAGTAGATGATAAAGATAAAATTGCCGAAATAACTAAATCTATTAATTGCATACATTTTAAAAATAATAAAACTATAGGCTACAATAACGACTATTATGGCTTTATCAAATTAATTGAGTCCAATCAAATAAAAATCACAGATACTAATAATATTATTATTGGATCTGGTGGCAGCGCAAGAACTATTATATTTGCACTTATAGAAAAAAAAGCAAAAAGCATTCATATATTATCTAGAAATCTAAAAACTGCAACCAATATTATTGAAGAATTTAAAAGCTATGCAAAAAATATTAATTTACAAATATGGAACCCTTCTAATACACTGCAAAATTGTAACTTAATTAATTGCTCACCTATAGGATTGTCTATTCAAATAAATAACACAATTTTATCTCAACTTACTGCTAAAAGATATGAATCAATTATAGATATTAATTATAATATTCAAAAGGACTACTTTAATTTTAATAGCAATCAAAAAGTAGATGGCAAAAGTATGTTTATTTATCAAGCATTAAAATCATTAGATATATGGTTTGAATCAAATATTTCAAATAAATTAGACTATAAATATTTAGAGCAATTATTATGTTAAGTAAAATTCATTTTTTAACTGCAGGAGAATCTCACGGCAAAGGATTACTAGGCATCATTGAAGGCCTTCCTGCTGGGCTAGAAATAAATCAAGAATATATAGATTTTCAATTATCTCGAAGACAAAAAGGATTCGGGAGAGGTGGTAGAATGAAAATAGAAAAAGATTCCGTAGAAATATATACAGGTGTTAGACACGGTGTAACCCTAGGGTCTCCTATTGGATTAATTATTCAAAATCTAGATTGGCCTAACTGGGACAAGACCATGGCTACAGCAAACCATAAACAACCAATTGAGGCCATAACCCTACCGAGACCTGGACATGCCGATTTAGCAGGAATTATGAAATATGGTTTTAATGATATTCGCAATGTCATAGAACGCTCATCTGCCAGAGAAACAACAATGCGGGTAGCTCTCGGTTCAATTTGCAGAAAATTTTTAGAAAATTTAGATATATACATTGCAAGCTATGTAACACAAATTCATAATATTGCAGATACTACTGAGTCATATGCTTACGATGTCAAAAACATAAATAATCAAGCAGATCAATCAGATATTCGTATTTTAAATAGCACTATTGAAGAAGATATGATAAATGCCATAAAAAAAGCTCAAAAAAATGGAGATACTGTTGGGGGACAATTTAAGGTTTTAATTTCTGGGGTCCCATATGGATTAGGTAGCTATATATCTTGGGATAAAAAATTAAATGCAAAACTTGCAGAAGGCATATGTTCAATCAATGCCATTAAAGGTGTATCATTTGGTGCAAATAATGCATCAGATTCACTTGGGAGCCAACTCCATGATGAAATCGAATATAACCAAAATAAATTTACACGTACCAATAACAATGCTGGTGGAATTGAAGGGGGAATGAGTAATGCACAAACAATTATTATAAATGCAACAATGAAACCATTATCTACTCTAACCAAACCATTAAAATCAGCTGATATTATCACAAAAGAAAAAAAATTAGCCCATAAAGAACGTACCGATTCATGCGCTGTCCCAGCTGCTGGAATAATAGCAGAAAGTATGGCATGTATAATTATTGCAGATGCAATATTAGAAAAATTTGGGGGTGATAGTATGGATGAAATATTCCAACATCTAAAATCAGCCAAATATTAGTGATTCCCTATACAAAACATATTTTTCTTATTGGAATGATGGGTAGTGGAAAAACCACTATAGCAAAAATATTATCTAATAAACTAAATATCACACATATTGACACTGATAAGGGCTTAGCTGATATTCTAAATCTTAAAATGGAAGAAATATTTATTTCTTTAAGTGAAGAAAAATTCAGAACTCTTGAATCAGTATACTTTATCGAACATTTAAAAAATCAACAACATATTTATGCAACCGGTGGTGGAATCGTATTAAACAAAAACAATAGAGATGCAATGAAGCAATATGGTAAAACAATTTTACTTAAAGCATCTTCCAAAATATTATTTAATCGCCTAATAAATGATAAACATAACAAAAGACCACTTTTCGAAAAAAATCAAAATCAAAAATTTTTAACTAATATGTGGAATCATAGAAAAGAATACTATATAAAATCTGCGGATCATATTATAGATACCGATACAAAAAAATATCAAGAAATAGTCAATGAAATAATAAAATATTTAAAATGAATATTCAGTACTTAACAACCAAAGATGAAATAATTAATTCAATCAATGCTTATCATCAACATTATGATAAAATATTTATTTTTACCCAAAATGCAATCTTGATGCACTATCAATTTATCAATACTTTAAATGCTCATATTCATATTTGCGATGAAAATGAGCATTGTAAATCGCTGGAACAATATGATAAATCAATACAATACTTACATGATTATAAATGCAATAAAAAATCGCTCATTCTAGGCATCGGTGGGGGGACCATAACAGATTTTGTAGGCTATGTAGCATCTACATACATGCGAGGCGTAGAGCATAGCTTCATACCAACATCTCTTGTTGGCATGGTAGATGCTGCTGTGGGTGGGAAAACAGCTTTAAATTATAATAGAATACGAAATTTATTAGGTACCTATAAAAATCCAAATGATATTCTAATTTATACTAATTTTTTAAATACATTAAAAGAAGAAGACATAATAAACGGATGTGCTGAAACTATCAAATATAGTTTAATTATGGATTTAAAATTATTTGAATATTTAGAAAAACAATTATCCAATATATTCCCTAATCCTAATATTGATCATATTACACCTATCATTAAAAAATGTATTAATCATAAACTCAACATCATTAATCAAGACCAATATGATATGGGAATACGAAATATTTTAAATTTTGGACATACAGTAGGACATGCATTAGAAAGTTATTATAACTTCCAAATGCCACATGGTAAAGCAGTTTTATATGGAATGATAGTAGCAAGCTATCTATCCAAAAAAGAGAACATGCTATCAAATCAAGAGTATAATCGGATTATTAATGTAATTAAAATATTTAATTTACCATCATTAAAAAATTTAAAAATCAATACAATTATGGCTTTCATTGATAGTGATAAAAAAAATATTAAAAATCAATTAAATTATATTTTATTAAGCAGTATAGGAAAAGCCAAAATAAAAACGAACTATAATAAAGAATCTATTAAGGAAGGACTCGGGATATTATGAATATTTTAGTGGTTAATGGAGCAAATTTAAATTTACTTGGAGAGAGAGAACCTGAGATATATGGCACAGATACCTTAGATGAACTCATGATGTGGCTATCAAATTGCCCTGAGTGCATTGAGCATGAATTTAAATTTTATCAAAGTAACCATGAAGGTGAAATTATAAACATAATGCATGATGAAAGACACTGGGCACAAGGTATAGTTATTAATCCTGGAGCCTTTACGCATTATTCATATGCTATTATGGATGCTATCAAAGCTGTTAATATACCCACCATAGAAGTACATCTAACAAATATAAACAACAGAGAAAATTTCCGTAAAAATTCAGTCATTAACCCTGCGTGCATTAAACAAATAAATGGTAAGGGAAAATACAGTTATCTTGAAGCAATTCAAGAACTAATTAAGTATAAATAATTATTAAACTATAATTCACTATAAACAAATTGTCCATTAACTATTGTAGCAATAATTTTTGTATCTAGAATCTGTGAATTATCAATTTCTAATAGATTATGAGAAAGAATAGTAAAATCTGCATCATAATTAATGTCAATTTTACCTCTCCGATACTCATCAAATCCACCATATGCTGACCATGAAGTAAACATTTTTAATGCATTTGTTTTACTGATTTTTTCTTGTGGTTGCCAACCCACTTTCGGAAGTCCTTCATGATTTTGGCGAGTGACTGCTGCATAAAACTCAAACAATGGATTGCCTGTTTCTATAGGGCAATCAGAACCACCTGGAATTTTCAAGCCAAGATTAATAAAGCTTTGCCATCTTGAAATTAAAGGTAGGCGATCTTGACCAATTCTATCAACCAGCCATGGCATATCACTTGTACAATGGCTAGGCTGCATGGAAGGCAAAATATTATACTCTTTAAATTTTAATAAATCATCATCTCTAACCATTTGTGCATGTTCAATACGCCAACGCCTATCATTATCTGTCTTCACATGCTGACCATAGCAATCCAATACATA
>CETH01443821.1_pt1 | contig 44079 bp, 39 predicted proteins | sample 361461 | NCBI WGS metagenome assembly CETH01 (sample SAMEA2622695, study PRJEB7988) | marine metagenome | isolation source: saline water (ENVO:00002010), including
AGTGTGGCTGATCATCCTCTCAGACCAGCTACGGATCGTAGCCTTGGTAGGCCGTTACCCTACCAACAAGCTAATCCGACGCGGGCCCATCCTTCGGCGCATAAAGCTTTCCCCAAAAGGGCTTATGCGGTATTAGCCGCCGTTTCCAGCGGTTGTCCCCCACCAAAGGGCAGGTGCCCACGCGTTACTCACCCGTTCGCCACTTTCCACGGTTCCGAAGAACCGCTTCTCGTTCGACTTGCATGTGTTAGGCCTGCCGCCAGCGTTCGTCCTGAGCCAGGATCAAACTCTCAAGTTCAATCCACCACGGATATAAATATTCCGTGGTTATAACGAAAACCTCACGCACAAACACAATCTTCCCGTAACCATTAGGTTACGAGCAGACCTATTATTTATGCGTAAGCAGCAAAAAAAACAGCGCCGCCCACGCATCCCTTCAAAAAACACTTGTCAAAGAGCCATTGCGCCGCGGACCGGTTGGTCGCGGCGCAATCTGCGACTTTTACGCTCACGTTCCTATTAAGTCAAGGGAAAGGATCAGAAAAAAAAAATAGTTTTATAAACAATAAGTAGATTAATAAATAACCGGAATCATTGACAGATTTTTGATTACTCAGCATGTTGCCGTAAAGAGCTTTGTTACGATATATAAGCTCAATGAATAAATACAATTCTAGACCAAAGAAAAACAAACCTCAAGCCTGTGAGTATCTCTAAAAATAGAGATGACTTAAATGACAAAAGCGAGACGAGATCAGAAATGAAATCGCCCAAAACAACTTGTAAACCTCGTGTTTTTGCTATTCTAACCGCTACCCTCTTTATACTTAATATTGCTCTTTTTCTGACATGTTCAGTTTATTCTTCCGAGGCATTTTCCAAAGAAACGTTTATAGTCAATCTAAAAGCTAGCAAAGGTGACACTTTAAGCGGACTATTAAAGTCAGAGAATTTATCCCCTAAAGAAATAAATAACGCCATTTACGCAGTTAAAAAAAGGTTTAATCCTCGTAAACTATATGTCGGACAAAAAATTTCATTAATTCTCAGTTTAGAGAATAACGAAAAACCAAAACTTAACTATATTGTCATATATCTGCGTAACGGAAATGTAGTAGAGGTTCGACGTAAAGAAGGAAATAAACTCAATACAGTTCGCTTAAAAAGTCCTAGTTTCACTTGGCCAGCCCCAACACCAGTCTCTAATCCCAGACTAAAAATAATTACAGAGGACGATTTAGAAAAACCTGAGCCAAAAATTAACGCTCAAACTGGCATTATAGATGAGTCCAAAATTCTTATTAACTCAAACATCAAAAATAATGAGCAATTACCGAAAAATGATAATACTAGCACCATAACACTAAGAGCGAGACCTGGTGATACAATCGCAGCAATCATTGAGGGCACCGGTGTAAGCCCAAAAGAGAGAGATAAAGCCGTTAATGCACTTCGCCGAGTCTTTAATCCCCGTCGTCTTCGAGTTGGGCAAGAAGTCACAATTTGGATAAATAAAAATGCAAATAAAGTATCATTACTTGGAGCCGGTATAAGGTTAAGAAACTCTGATTTTATTCAAATTCAGAAGGGGAAAGGATCAACGTTTTCTGCTACAAGAGTAAAAAATTTGGTTGCTACGCTTCCAGGTTTTACATTAGACGAAGCAGTATCTAAAAATCAATCCCACGCCAACGATAACCTGAAAACATCAAATATATCTGCATCAGAAAATTTAAAAATAGATTCAAAACCAGTCAAACCACAAAACAAATCAGCGGAGGATGTCAATAACGTATTATCGATTTCTGAGACTATTATTGCAGGATCTTTCACGACTAAGAAAATCAGCAGATTGAAATCATTATTTGTTTATCAAAACCATAAAGAAAGAATTGAAGATAAAAGTTCGGAACTCAATAAAACTAATTCGATTCAAGTATCTATAAGAAAAGGAGACACACTTTTTAATGCCTTAAAACGTGCTACACTTACAAATTCTCAAGCAGAAAATCTAATAACTGCTTTTAAAAAAGTTTATGACCCTCGTCGGTTACAGGTCGGCCAAAAAATCCTAATTAAATATTCTCAATTAGATAAAGATAATAATAAGGAGAAAATAATAACCTCTCTAGAAATGGATATAGATCATAAACGTCAATTAGTTGTCTCTAAAAATCACTCCGGTTACCGCGCTCAAGAGATTCAAAAAATTCTCACTAGCACCTTATCCTATACACAGGGAATTATTGAATCCAGTCTATATCTTACAGCAAAATCCTCTGGCCTGCCAAATGAGGTGCTTATGGAAATGGTTCATATTTTTGGTTTTGCGGTTGACTTTCAAAGAGACATACAACCTGGTGACCATTTTGATGTTCTTTTTGAAACCCTAACTGATGATCAAAAAAAGATAGTTGGATACGGATCAGTTATAAATACCTCACTTACTCTTAGCGGAAAGAAAACAGACCTCTACCGTTTTGAAATGTCTAATGGTAGTGCAGATTACTTCGAAGAAGATGGGAAAAGTGTGCGAAGAGCCTTAATGCGCACTCCCATTAATGGGGCAAGGCTAAGTTCGGGTTACGGAATGCGGCGGCACCCTATCCAGGGGTACAATAAAATGCATCGTGGACTCGATTTTGCAGCCCCTATTGGAACTCCTATTATGGCTGCGGGAGACGGCACAATTGATAAAATTGGGCATTATGGAAGCTACGGAAAATATATTCGTATACGCCATAATAGCACCTATTCAACCGCTTATGCTCACTTATCTGCTTATGTTAAAAATCTTCGACGCGGGTCTCGAGTTAAACAAGGACAAATCATTGGCTACGTTGGCTCAACAGGACGATCAACGGGTCCACATTTACATTATGAGATTTTATCTGGGGGCAAACAAGTCAATCCCAAAAAAATTAATCTGCCAAGTGGCAAGCAATTGAGGAATCCTGATCTAAAGAATTTTCAACGCTTAGTTAAAAAAATAAAAATTCTTAGTAATGAAATTAAATTGACAGACATAACATATCTTGATCCAAAAAAATAAAAGCTAGAAATTGATACAAGTTTATGAGGAAATAGCCTTAACAGAAGAATCATTATTCTCGAATACAATAAGATCATTTTTTATCAATATAGATACATGACTATGATCAGTAAGCTTACCCTCAAGTATCATTTCAGATAAAGGGTTTTTTAGATATTTTTGGATAGCACGCTTTAAAGGACGTGCGCCAAAAACTGGATCATATCCTGCTGCTGCCAGCCATGTTATACATTCTTTTGATACCTCCAAAACGATTTTTCTTTCCTCTAGTAATTGCTGTAAATATCGTATCTGAATCTTGGCGATATCCTCCATATGCTCAGGAGTAAGCTTATGAAAAAGTATAATCTCATCAAGTCTATTCAAAAATTCTGGACGAAACTCCTTTCGTAATAGGTTCATTACATCGTCATGGACCATTTTCGACTGAGTATCTAAATTAATATCTGATAATAGATCTCCCGCTAGATTTGAAGTCATAATTATTATTGTATTTGAAAAATCTACAGTATTACCTTGGCTATCAGTTAAACGACCATCATCTAATAATTGTAAAAGTATATTAAAAATATCTGAATGTGCTTTTTCCAACTCATCAAATAGAACTACTTGATATGGTCTTCTTCGAACAGACTCCGTAAGTATACCACCCTCATCATATCCAACATACCCTGGGGGAGCACCAATTAGCCGGGAAACTGTATGCTTTTCCATATACTCACTCATATCAACTCGGAGCATTGCAGTATCATCGTCAAATAGAAAATCAGCGAGAGCCTTTGCTAACTCGGTTTTACCCACTCCAGTTGGTCCCAAAAACAAAAAAGAACCAATTGGTTGACCACCCTCCTGAACACCTGCTCTTGACCGCTTTACAGCACTACTGACAGATTTAATAGCATCTTTCTGACCAACTACTCTGGAATTCAACTGCTCTTCCATTCTAATCAGTTTATCCCGCTCAACAGCCAACATTTTTTCAACCGGTATCCCGGTCCATCTTGAAACTACAGACCCAATATGCATGTCATTAACAACTGCCTGCATGCTGCCTGCTTCTCCATTTATAGAATCAAGCTTTCTAACTTGCTCTTCAAATTTAGGTATCAATGAATAAGTTAACTCTCCAGCACGTGTTAAATCTCCATTTCTCTGAGCTACTTCTAACTCCTTACGGGCTTCATCAAGTTTTTCTTTTATCTTTTGCCCACCTGCCAACCGTTCTTTATCAGCTTTCCAGGACGACCCGAGATCTGAAGACTTTTTCTCAAGAGAAAGAATTTCATCATCTAATGCTTGAATTCTTTCTATTGAGCCAGAGTCAACCTCAACTCTTAATGCCTCGCGTTCAATTTTCAATTTAATTATACGTCTATCTAGTTCGTCCAAGGCTTCAGGCTTACTGTCAATCTCCATACGCAATCGACTAGCAGCCTCATCAACAAGGTCTATAGCTTTATCAGGCATAAATCTGTCAGTAATATATCTATCTGATAATGATGCAGCAGAGATAAGAGAGGCATCGGAAATACGAACCCCATGATGAACTTCATATTTTTCCTTTAATCCACGAAGGATTGAAACCGTATCCTCAACTGTTGGTTCAGTTACATATACAGGCTGGAATCTCCTGGCGAGGGCAGCATCTTTTTCTACATGTTTTCTAAATTCATTTATTGTAGTTGCACCAAGACAGTGCAATTCACCACGAGCTAAAGCTGGCTTTAGCAAATTTGAGGCATCCATAGCCCCCTCTGCAGCACCAGCACCAACAACAGTATGCATCTCATCTATAAAGAGAATAATCTCACCATTTGAAGCAGACACTTCTTCTAAGATCACCTTTAGCCTTTCTTCAAAGTCACCTCTAAATTTTGCTCCTGCAAGTATTGAACCAAGGTCTAGAGTTAGAAGAGATTTATTTACTAAGGATTCCGGAACATCACCATCAGCAATTCTAATAGCTAAACCCTCTACTATTGCAGTTTTTCCAACACCAGGCTCTCCTATTAAAACTGGATTATTTTTTGTTCTACGAGAGAGCACCTGCATTGCCCTCCGAATCTCATCATCTCGCCCAATAACTGGATCTAATTTTCCATCTCTTGCCGCCTGTGTAAGATCACGAGTATACTTTTTGAGTGCTTGCAAGTACTGCTCCGCATTAACATTGTCTGATTTCCTACCCTTACGTAAATTATTAATTGCTTGATTAAGTGCAACTGGAGACAACTCACAAGAAGAAATAATTTCTTGAATGCTACCATTTTTATTCTCAATCAGAGTTTGGAGTAATCGTTCAACCGAAAGAAAGGTATCTCCGAACTTTGCAGATAATGTCTCTGCGTGATTTAGAATACTAGCGACACTTTCACTAATAATTACCTGCTGAGCACCTGGCCCATCAATCCTAGGTAATTTTTCAAGAGCCTTCTCGAGTCTGCTGGACAAAGTTGTTAGACACCCTCCAGCGCTAACGATGAGGTTTGCACACAGTCCTTCTTTGTCAACTATCAGGGCTTTAAGAAGATGCTCAGGAAAAAGGTATTGATTACCATTACTCCTCGCCAACCCCTCTGCTTGAGTCAATAAATGACGCAAATGGTCTGTATAAGATTCCGGATTCATCCCAGATCGCTCCAAAAAAAATTTTGAGTAACCCTGCTAATCGATATATGGTGAAAGTTTATATAGAAACAAGTGGGATTGAGTTAACAAATAATGAGCGCATTAGAGCACTTCAATAATTCTATAATAAATTATAATTAAGAGGCGTCAGCTGGAGCCTGATCTTTATCTTTAGATTCTCCAAGAGCTCGCATTAAACCTTCGTCAACTTTATCCTGTTCCTTTGAATCTAAATCTTGAGAATCCTCTCCGCCTTTTAAAAGAGTATCATCGACTTCTGTTTGAGCTTCGTTAGATTTTTCCTCCAAAACCTCACTAGCTTTTCCATTTGCAACCGAATCTGAGGGATCTGTATTAGAATCCACGACGTCTTGACCATTCCCTCGCCTGACACCGTTTGTTTGTTTGGATTTCGCCTCTCCATTACTAGCGAGGACACGGGAATAGTGCTCTGCATGTTGGAAGTAGTTTTCTGCCTCTATGCGATCGCCGGAAATCATTGCTTCTCTTGCTAGTGCTTGATATTTTTCGATAACTTGGTGGACATTCCCTCTGATTTTACCATCAGGCCCGTTACTCTCGTAACTTGAATTTCTTCCACCTTGATTGGGACGTCGACCACCCCTATGACCACGAGAGCGTCGCGGATTTTGAGTTTGCTTCATTACATTACTCACACATTTAGTAAAACTTTACGTGCATTCGATAAACATTCTGCTTTGGTTGCGCAAAGCAAAGTAAATTCCTCCGAGCCAACTAAAAAGCAGCTGATGTCTTTACAATTACCTTGCTGAGAGCCAGCATCTGAAAGCTTAGTTGCGATCTAGCACTGGATACAGGTCAGACCCTAACGGCCACAGCGCAGTTTGCAAGTCAAATCTTCATTTTTTTAAATTATTTTTTTATTGTTGCTCATTTTTGTCGAATAAATTCAGCACAACGCTCAATATTAGCAAGGTCTCTCCAGATATTAGCGCAAATAAAGCCCTCTTCTTCAAAAACTTGCTTAACATTACCACTATTGTCTTTTGCTAGCTCAATAAAAACACTGCCTCCACTGACGATAATTCTAGAAATATCTTTGGCAATTAACCTATATGAATCAAGACCATCAACACCTGCAAAAAGGGCCCCTTGAGGCTCATATTCTAAAACCTCACGTGAAACCGAACTTATTTCTTCTGCAGCAATATAAGGTGGATTTGAAATTACAATATCAAACCTATCTCCTATTGCCTTAGCCCAATCTCCATTAAAGAAAGATGCCCTTGAATTAAGACCATGATGTTTAGCGTTTCTAGCGGCGACCCGGCATGCAGACTCGTTTATATCAACACCAAACCCCATTATTCCTGGATAACTATGTAAAATAGATAACAATAGACAACCTGAGCCGGTACCAAGATCGAGTATTTTTGTTTTTGAGCTATCAGTTTTTTTTAAATGATTTATTACAGCACTAACTAAAGTTTCACTATCAGGTCTTGGAATTAAGGTTGAATTATCTACATAAAATTTTAAACTCCAAAATTCTTTTACGCCCATAATATAAGCTATTGGCTCTCCAGACATACGTCTCCTTAAAGCATCCAAAAAAGGAACTAATACTTCAGTAGATACTCTTTTGTTACTTAGAGAAAGGATCCTCTCTGCGGAGAGTCCTGCTGAGTGACACAAAAGTATTCTTGATTCAAGCCTAGATTCTAAAACTCCAGATTCTCTGAGATGACGAGATCCAATCTGCATTACAGATGCATAACTTAAGTCAGAATCAATAGGTAATTCAATCACTGTCTACCAATCTACGTGCATTATCCTCCGTAACTAATGCATCTATTAATTCATCTAAAGCTTCTCCAGCCAACACCTTCTCAAGCTTATATATAGTAAGATTAATGCGGTGATCTGTTACACGGCCTTGTGGAAAATTATACGTACGTATCCTCTCAGACCTATCACCGCTTCCCACTTGATCTTTACGATCCGCAGCACGCTCAGCTTCACTTTCTTGCCTCTGCCTTTCATATAAACGCGCCCTTAATACTTTTAAGGCCTTAGCTTTATTTTTATGTTGAGATTTTTCATCCTGCTGAGTAACCACTATAGAAGTTGGAACATGAGTAATACGAACAGCACTATCTGTTGTGTTTACACTTTGACCACCTGGACCACTGGCTCTATAGACGTCTATACGCAAATCCTTATCATCTATCTGAATATCAACATCTTCAGCTTCCGGCAGGACTGCTACTGTAGCTGCAGACGTATGAATACGGCCACTAGCTTCTGTTTCAGGTACACGCTGCACTCGGTGAACACCAGACTCAAATTTAAGTCTAGCAAAAACTCCTTTTCCATTAATAGACAATACAGTCTCTTTAATTCCACCTAGCCCGGTATCTGAAACTGACACAAGCTCAAATTTCCAACCATGGGATTCTGCATAACGTTGATACATTCGACTAAGATCACCTGCAAATAAAGCCGCTTCATCTCCGCCAGTACCAGCACGTATCTCTAGCATTGCATTTTTTTGATCTGCCTCATCCCTAGGCAAGAGTAATACTTTTATCTTATCCTCAAGATTTACAAAAATTTTTTTTAGTTCTAATAGTTCTTCCTCTGCTAATAGTGATATTTCAGTTTCACCTTGTTCATCAGAGACTATACCTTCCAAACTTTCTATTTCACTCTGAATCGATCTTAGCTTTGTAATTGCATCTACAACAGGCATCAGGTCGCTGTACTCTTTACTTAGATCAACGCGCTCTTCATTACCTAAATTTGAAATAGCAAGTTTTTCACCTATACTTTCGTATCGATCAACTACCTGATTTAATCGGGCCTCAAGAGTCATTATGCTGGCTCTTTAAAGTCTTTGGAAAAATATGTTCCATTGTCTCAGAAATCTTATCTATTTTTATCTCCTGCTGCTCTCCTGTATCAAGATTTCTAAGAGTAGCTGTTTTTTTATTTAACTCATCATCACCTATAATGATTGCAGCATAAGAATTTACTTTATTAGCTCTTTTCATACGTTTTGAAAGATTTCCACGGTATGCAATATCAATAGTAAATCCTGAAGCTCTGAGTTCGTTAGCAAGTTTTAACCCTTCCGTTTCAGCCGTAACTCCAATAGGAATAACTGAAATAGGTCTACTAGCGATCACCTCATCCCTGAATAGAAGAGATATACGCTCAAGACCGGCCGCCCATCCAACTCCCGGTATGGAAGAGCCACCCATTGCCTCAACTAATCCATCATAACGACCACCAGCCAACACCGCGCTCTGGGCACCAAGTTCATTGGTAGTAAACTCAAATGCAGTATGATTGTAATAATCCAGCCCACGGACTAACTTAGAGTTAAGAGAAAATGTTATTCCTAGATTATTTAGACCGTCACAAACATATTTAAAAAAATCTCGGGAATATTCGTTAAGAAAATTATTCATATTAGGAGCATTTTTAATTATTTCTATATCGCATTCTTCTTTAGAGTCTAAAATTCTTAGGGGATTTTTACTTAACCTTAAAATACTATCCTTTGACAAAGAACTCTCGTAATTCGAAAAATAACTCTTGATAGCCTCGCTATAGGCTAGGCGGCTAGCTTTATCTCCTAATGTATTTATCTCTAAAGTAGTCTTTTTGAGAATATCAAATGAACTAAGTATCTGTGCACCAAGGGAAATAACTTCTACATCGCCAATTGGTTCAGACACACCAAGAAGCTCTACGCCTAATTGATGGAATTGTCTCAACCTTCCTTTTTGCGGCCTTTCATACCTAAACATCGGACCAGAATAAAAGAACTTTAACGGCAAGCTCTGGCTTAGGCCTCCACTAATTAAAGCTCTTGCAACTCCAGCCGTATTTTCAGGACGTAATGTTAGACTTGCTCCGCTTCGGTCCTCAAAAGTGTACATTTCCTTAGAAACAATATCTGAAGTATCACCAAGTGTTCTTTGAAAAACCTCTGTAAATTCAAAAATAGGAGTATTTATTTCATCAAAACAGTATCGGGCAGCAATATTTCTAGCCTGATCAGTTATATGCCGACGCTGAATAGACTCTTTAGGTAAAATATCGTGTGTACCCCGAACAGGTTGAAGCTTTGCCACGAAAAATCCTCCGCTAACTCAATTTTAATAACAAAAAAATTTATTAGGTAAATCCCTACAAGAGCTCGAAACCTAAAAAAACCTCAGCTTCAGATTATCGTATATATTTAAAGTCTATTCAACTTCCTGAGAATATGCAGTCCCAGCCTTCAGACTTGCAGGATTAAGTAAAATATCTCTACGAACCGCCCCTATAGGACCCAAAGGCTTAACTACTACATTATCGACACTAATTTCAAGAACACCAGCATTTCCAGTGCTCATCACGAGATTTTTACGATCTGGAACTCGATAAATATCACCTTTTCTAAGAATTCGGGTTATCAGTAGTTCATTTGACGGACCTTGAACTTGTAACCAACTATCATCAGTAGCGGTTATTATTATCCTAACATTTTTGTTTGTTTGCCCATAAACTTGAGGCTCAGAAGTACCTGAAGAGTCATTGCTGCTAGTTAATTGTGCATTTTGACTATCAAATGACTCATTATCAGTAGATAGAATATTTGCTCCATCATCAGAAATATTGGGATTTATTTCTTCAGATATTTGCTCATCGCCACTCCACAAAACATCAGGATTACCCGCATCTAATTGAGGCTCTAAATCTTTTAAGGTATCTGAATTTTCGATTATAATTTCAGAATCAGAAGTATTCTCTATTAAGCCCCCCTCTAATTTGTTAACGACTGAATTATCTATTTCATTTTGAGCATCAGTAGCTTCTTTTGAGGCATCAATATTATTGACTGCAGAATTATTATTAGACTTTTTGATAGCTTGATTAACTTCATCTATTACTTCTCCATAAGCCTCTTCAGCTGGGAGACCATCAGATTCGACTAAGAGACTAGAAAGGTCGGCTACCATATCACCTTCAGAGGAGTCATGCGATATGTAATACCAAATACCATAGGCTATAGCTGCAAGAATTAGCATTCCTAAGATCAACCACGGCCCAGGTGAACGACCCTCCTTGGCAGGTTCAGGAAAGTCTAAATTCTGAATTTTTGATTGGATACTAGAAGTGATGTCCTTATATCTTGTGATAAGAGCTGTAGAGTCTAAATCTAGAAAATTAGCATAAGTTCTTAAAAAACCTATTGAGTAGGTATTCCCCGGCAAGTCTTTGAACCGACCCTCTTCAATCGCTCTTAAGTGACTAAGTTGTATCCGGGTGATTTTTGAAACCTCTTCCAACTCTAAATCTAATTCTATACGAGCCATTGAAAGCTCGCTACCGAGTTTCTCACATTGGTCGTTTATGTCTGGAGGTATCTTGCTAGGCAATATATCTTGTATATCGTCAAGTTTCTCATTTTTTTTTGTTTTACCAAATATTTTCCAGAACATAATAAATACCGATAATGAGAGATTATATTAAAAAAAATAGTTAACTTTTTGATAAATAACATTTTTTACAGAAATAATTAATAAAGAAAATTATCATCATTAAGAACAAAAAAGAGAATAATCACATTTTTCTACAAACGCAAACTGTTAATTAACCACAAAAAAAGTTAGGTTTAAATAACTTTTCTACAAACTCAAACTGTTAATTATCCACTTAATAAATAAGGTTTAAATAGCGTCCAAAATAATTATCTTTTTAAGATGGACTCTGCTTGCACTATTAGCTCTTTAATTATTTCATCGACTGGCTGTTCACACTTGACCATCCCAACACTTTGTCCCGCCATTAATGAACCGCTTTCAGTATCACCATCGATAACCGCTTTGCGAAGGGCTCCTGCCCAAAAGTGTTCTATCTCTAACTGAGCTTCCTTTTGACTGATTTCCCCCGAGCGAAATTTCTTTATTGAATCCTTCTGCACCATAATAAATTCTTGACTACCAGCATTATGAATAGCCCTGACTGGAATAACTGGAAAATCCGGATCCACCTGAACAGTAACTTGTGAATCCCTTGCACTTGCTCTAATGAATGCCTTTTTGAAATTAGGATGTGCAATTGACTCAGAAGCGCAGACAAATCTTGTACCTATTTGACAACCCGAGGCACCCATAGATAGAAGTGAGGCAATCATTTCGCCGTGACCAATACCACCACCAACAAAAATTGGAACATCCTTAATATTTGGAAGAATTTCTTGAGCTAAAACACTTGTTGAAACTGGACCTATATGGCCACCAGCTTCCATACCTTCAATTATTAAGGCGTCAACTCCTTGTCGCACTAATTTTTTCCCAACAGGTAACGTAGGAGCAAAAGAAATAACTTTAGTATCTTTATTACGAATTTTATCTATCAGAGACCGAGAAGGCATGCCACCTGCCAGTACAATATGGCCCACCTCTTTAGACAAACAAACGTCAACTAAACGGTCTAGATCAGGATGCATTATAATTAAATTTACTCCAAATGGCTTATTTGTCATTTGAAATGTTGCATCTATTTCCTCAGCTAATTCATTTACACCCATAGAGCCACAGGCAATAACTCCAAAACCTCCTGCCTCTGAGATAGAAGACACTAAATTTCTTTCAGAAACCCATGACATTGCTCCGCCCATTAATGGAAAACGTGATCCTAAAAATTTTCTTCCTCTATCCCATAAGGAGTTGATTTCATGGCTGATTGAAATAGATGGACCTTTATTCTGCATCAAAACCATATGCTGCATGCAGAGACCTTACAGCCAACTCCGCATACTCTTCTGAAATTAATACACTGATTTTGATCTCTGAGGTAGAAATAACCTGTATATTTATTCCCTTTTCCGCTAGAGCTGAAAACATAGTTCCAGCTACCCCAGCATGACTCCGCATACCTACACCGATTACTGATATTTTGGCAACATTAGGGTCTGAATCTACTCTTTTGAAACTCAATTTTATAGAATTTGACTCAATTACAGATAAAGCCTTTTGAAGATCTGACCTCGGAACAGTAAATGTCATGTCAGTAGACTTTCCATCTTCTGCTATATTTTGCACAATCATATCTACATTAATCCCAGCCTCGGCTAAGGGGCCGAACAAAGCAGCAGCTGTACCTGGTTTGTCAGAAACACTGACTAAAGTCACTTTTGCTTCCTCACAGCTATAGGTTACACCACTTATTTTTTCCTGTTCCACAATATTTTCCTCACCTAATACGAAAGTTCCTCCAGAATCCAAAAAACTAGAAATAACACGCAAAGTCACATTGTGCTTCATAGCCATCTCTACTGAACGAGTCTGGAGAACCTTCGCTCCTTGAGATGCCATCTCTAGCATTTCTTCGTATGTTATTTTATCTAATTTCTGAGCACCAGGGACTATTCTAGGATCAGCAGTAAAAACACCATTTACATCAGTGCATATATCACATCGATCAGCATTTAAGGCCGCTGCAAGTGCTACAGCTGAAGTATCTGAGCCCCCCCGTCCAAGAGTAGTTATTCTACCCTCTGGGCTTATACCTTGGAATCCCGCCACAATAGGGACTTCTCCCTTAGCAAGACAACCTGCTATTCCTTCAGATTTAACGTTAGTAATACGTGCGGATCCATAAAAACAATTAGTTTCAAATGGAACCTGCCATCCCAACCAAGATCGTGCAGGGACTCCTAAGGCTTGCAAAGCGATGGCAAGAAGACCAACGGTTACCTGTTCACCAGTCGAAACTACTGTATCATATTCACCGTTACTCTGCTTAGTCTCAATCTCTCTAACCCACTGAACTAATTGATCAGTAACGCCAGCCATTGCAGAAACAACTACAGCAATTTGATTACCCTGATCGTAAATCGCTTTAACACGGTCAGCCACTCTCTTGATATGATCAAGGTCAGCGACCGAGGTGCCTCCATATTTTTGGACTATTAATGCCATAATATCTAAATTTTCTAATTAAATTCACTATATACTTAATCTTGTGAGTTTTATAAGCACACATACATACTGTTACCTAGATAGAAGCGCAAGAAGTGGAAAAATTAAAAATTTTGGGCATAATATAAAAATGGATACTAATAAACAGCATAGTTCAAGACAAAACCAGACAAATCACAATATTACAGAAGAAGAAGCATTAAGCTTTTCAAGGCTCTCAGACTCTTGGTGGGATCCTGATGGTCCATTTCGACCTCTTCATAAGATCAATCCTACACGTATTTCATATATAAGAACGAAACTATGTAATCATTTCCAAAGAGATGAAAAGAGTCTGACACCTTTTGAAAATCTCAATATTTTAGATATAGGGTGCGGCGGAGGCCTAATCTCTGAACCACTCACAAAAATGGGCGCATCAGTAACAGGAATTGATGCAGTAAAAAAAAATATTGATGCTGCTAGAGTACATGCTAAAAAAAATAACCTTACTATCGACTATAGATATGAGTCAGCAGAGTCACTAGCAGAACAACAATGTATTTTCGATGTAGTTCTTGCCTTAGAAGTTGTTGAGCATGTTGCTGATTTAGAGTCATTTATTAAAACCTGCAGTGACTTGTTAAAACCCGGAGGGGCTATAATATTTTCCACTCTAAACAGAACTCCCGCATCATTTGTATTAGGAATTATAGCAGCAGAATATATTTTACGATGGCTTCCAAAAGGCACACACGACTGGAGGAAATTTATTCGACCATCTGAATTAGTTACCCATATGAGGATGGCAGGAATTGCAACAGCTGATATGCAAGGGATTTCGTACGACGTTATAAATGCCAAGTGGAGAGAGAGTGATAGCCTTGCTGTTAATTACCTTGTATATGGCAAAGTTTAGAACTTATTATAACAGGTAAAGTTTATGAGTTATGCCTAGGTAGCCAGGGCATCTGAGAGACCTCTATACCCTCTTCGCGAAGCTCATCAGCTTCCTCTGGTGTAGCATCACCATATACGTTTCTGTGATCGGACTCTCCGTAATGAATTTTCCTTACTTCTTCTGTAAATTCTTTACCGACATGATCAAAGTTTTTTTCAACATAGTCCTGCATCTGTCGAAGAACTTGCATTGCCTGAGCTACGTTTTCAGGATCAGGGACTTGAGCGGCAGTACCCCCAGGAGTTGATTTATCCTTATCACCATCTGTTGCAGTAGAAAGCGAATCTCGCCTCTGCTTACTTGTTGATATATTTGGCGCCATTGGCGCTTTCTTAATATTGGTGTCGCCGCAAATAGGACAAGAAACATCCCCTGAGTCAACTTGCTCCTCAAAAGATTTACTATCTGAGAACCAGACCTCAAAAATATGTTCACTTGAGCATATTAAATCAAATACTATCATCTATTAACTTATATCAAATTTCTATTCAGAGTTGATACCAATCTATTATTTATATACATAATTGCATAGAGCAATAGTAACATGATAAAAATTAATAAAGATAATCATGATCAACCCTCTGAATGGGTAATGAGATTTTCTAACTATATTACACCAAAATCTAAGGTGCTTGATGTTGCTTGCGGTTCCGGCCGTCACTCAAGTCTCATGCTAAGTTTAGGCCATCGAGTCACTTCGATTGACATAGATGTATCTGGACTTTTTTATTTAAAGCGACAGAGTAATCTCAGAATAATAGAGACAGACCTTGAAAACAAGCCATGGCCTTTAGGAAAAGAGAAGTTTCAGGCAATTATTGTTACGAATTACCTTTATAGACCCCTAATACCTCAATTAGTTAATTCATTATCTACAAACGGTCTTTTAATTTATGAAACGTTTGCAAAAGGGAATGAAGTTTTTGGTAGACCTCGAAACCCTAAATATCTTCTAGATAGAGGAGAACTAATATCTTTCTTTAGTGATAAACTAAATATAATAGCTTATGAAGACCTTGAAGTGATTAGTCCAAGAAAGTCTGTAAAACAAAGAATTTGTGCGTCAAATCACATCAATTCAGTTACAATAAGTTAAATTAAATAACTTATCTCCTTTAAGAGATGGAATACGAGCCCTCGACTCATCTACTAATGTAAGATCTATATCAGCAATAATAACACCTTCAGAATCTCCCGCGTCTTCAAGAACTTCTCCCCAAGGATTAATAATAAGAGAGTGCCCATAAGTTGAACGACCTCCTGAATGTTTCCCACACATACCTGGAGCAATTATAAATGATCCAGTTTCTATTGCCCTAGCCCTTAATAAAACATGCCAGTGTGCAGCACCAGTAAAACTAGTAAATGCTGCAGGAACCGTAATAACCTTAGCCCCAGCAAGAGCAAGGGTACGATAGAGAGATGGGAATCTTAAATCATAACAAATGGTCATGCCGACTTCACCCCAAGAACACTTAGCGACCACTGCTTGATCACCGGAGCAGAAAGTGTCTGATTCCCTATAAAAGTTACCATTTGGTAAATTAACATTAAAAAGATGAATCTTATCATATTGAGATAAAATACTACCTGATGGGTCTATGATAAATGAGGAGTTAAAAACTTTACCGGTATCGTCAATAATTGGCACAGAACCAACGAGTATGTAGGCCTTAGTTTCCCGAGCAATAGATGAAAAGAATCTCAGAACACTATTATCATCCAACCTTTCAGCCTTATCTCGTAAGATTTCATCTCTATGCTCCATTAGAGCGACATTCTCTGGCGTAGCTATAAAATTTGCACCCCGATCTCGAGCCTTACGAATCATATCACCAACTGTTATTAGATTTGACTGTATATCTTGACCGCAAGAAGGTTGAATACAAGCAATTTGCAAATTTTTCTTCATTTAACTAATCCTAATTTACTATCAAGCACTCCTTCTTGTTCAAGCATCATAAGGTCATCATAACCACCAATATTTTGGCCATTTAGAAAAATTTGGGGGACGATATGTGTATTAGACCTTTTAATCATTTCTTTTCGGAGAGTGTCATTAGAAGTAATATCAAACTCTTCATATATAACACCCTTTTGATCAAGAAAATTTTTAGCGCGCGAACAATAACCACACAAAACTGAAGTATAAATTTCGACTTTTTGCATATTATCTTCTCATATTATTTTAATCTTAAATGAATCATTTTTATTAAAATCTGTATATTATAAAACTAATATTTGACACTAAAATAGACTAGACAGCTAATCTTTCTAATGGATTAGTAGTAAATTATCTATTTTTTCTGGTAAATAATAAATCTAATTTTTTATGGCATAAATAAATGTTTGATAATAATGCACTTAATTTGCACCGGCAACGGGCCACAGAAAACTATGGATCACACAGTTTCCTTATGCAGGAAATTGCCAAACGTCTATCTCAGCGGATTGATGATATATCTCGCAAGTTTCCAAAGACTTTATGTTTTTGTTGGCAAGAAGAAATATTATATAAAGCAATAAATTCACATAGTTCTTTAGGTAAAATTTTTTCCTGCAGTAGATCTCCTACATTAAAAAAAATAAACGCTGTTCAATTTGCCGCAGATACTGAGTTGGTACCTTTGGCTCCACATTCTATAGACTTAGCTATTAGTCTATTAGGTTGGCATTGGATTAATGATCTACCAGGCACTTTTTCACAAATACGTAGCGCACTTAATCCCGATGGTCTTTTACTTGGCGCTATGCTAGGCGGAGAAACTCTAAGGGAGTTAAAGTCAGTTTTTGTAGAAGCAGAAACCGAAATGGAGGCCGGGATCTCTCCACGAGTTTCCTCTTTTGTCGACGTTGAAACTCTGGGATCACTACTTCAAAGAGCTGGGTTTGCATTACCTGTTGTCGACGTAGACACAATCACAGTTACGTATACTGATATGTTTAAATTAATGCTTGATATAAGAGGAATGGGCGAAGGCAATTGTATGAACGAAAGGCGAAAATCATTTACTCGCCGCACGACTTTATTTAGAGCAAATGAGCTATACAGGAAATACTTCAGCTCTGATTCTGAACGTATATATGCAACATTCCAAATATTATATTTTACAGCATGGACTCCTCATAGATCTCAGCCTCAGCCCTCTAGGCCAGGGACAGGACGTTACCCTCTAGAAAAAGCATTAACTGGGGAGTAGCACTAAATTAAATCTCTTATTGCAGCTAAAAGTGGTATGTCTGCGGGAGGCATTTTATATTCCTTAAGGGCTACCGGTCGAACCCACTTTAATTCCTGCCCCTCACAGGGACGGGGTATGCCTTGCCAAACACGACAAACATAAAGCGGCATTAATAAATGAAAAGATTCATAGCGGTGTGATGCAAATGTAAGAGGAGCAAGACAGCTCTTATCAATATCTATACCAATTTCTTCAGATATTTCCCTTTTTAGGGCTACTTCTGGTGATTCTCCAGCTTTAATCTTACCCCCAGGAAATTCCCATAAACCAGCCATGTCCTTACCTAAAGGACGACGAGCAATTAAAACTTTTCCATCAGCATCAATTAAAGCTAAAGAAACAACCAAAACAATTTTAGTATCATCAAGATCTATATCCGGCATTTATGTCAATATACCTATGAGTTAAATCTGTACTCCAAAGTTTTGCAGAACCATTACCCTGTCCCAAGTCTAGTGAAATATTGACAAAAGTTCCCTTCATATGCCGAGCAGCTTTAGCTTCTGAATATGCACTATTTAACTCCCCTTTAATGGAGACGACCTGGTTACCTATACCTATTGTAAGGCGACTAGAATCAATTTTTTGACCCGCATTACCTGCCGCTGAAGCTATTCTACCCCAATTAGGGTCAGAGGCCGCAAGAGCAGTTTTAAATAATGGTGAATTACCAATAGAATTAGCCACAAATTTAGCTGATTTGTTACTTCTAGCTCCTGTAACAAAAATCTCCGCAACCTTTGTTACACCTTCACCATCTCTAATAATCTGCATAGCAAGATCATTACATATATCATTTATAGCAATACAAAAGTCGCCTAATTCTTTTCCTGTAATGTTGGCTATAGCAGGGTGTGTGGATTTTCTAGTTGCAAATAACATACACATATCGCTCGTAGATGTATCCCCATCTACAGTTATACAATTAAAGGTTTTTGCAACAGCTGGCTTCAAAATACCGTTTAAAACTCTAGGTGATAAATTTGCATCTGTGAATATAAAAGCAAGCATTGTAGCCATATTTGGAGCTATCATCCCCGACCCCTTAGCTATGCCAGAAATTGTAACAGAATGACCTAAAATTTTAACACTACGACTTGCACCCTTGGGATATGTATCTGTAGTCATTATTGACGTCGCTGCATTTTCCCATGAATCACCTCCCCCAGAGGTGTATAGCTTTGGCAGACATTGCATTACCGACTTAATGGGAAACTCTTCGCCTATAACTCCCGTAGACGCAAGAACTACTTCATACTCATTACAATTAAGGAAACTTGCAACTTGTTTTGCTGTTCTTTTCGCAGCTAGCTTGCCCTTATGACCGGTATTAACATTTGCATTACCAGAATTAACCACCAAAGCTCGAGATTTACCTAAAGAAAGGGATTTTCTGGACCATTCTACAGGAGCTCCACAGACCTCATTTTTTGTGGTTACACCAGAAACACTAGTGCCCGGATCAAATGTGACTAATAATAGATCCTTTTTTTTCTTGTGCCTTATGCCAGCTGAACCAGCAGACAGATTAACACCAGGGACCTTGGGTAACCGAGGGAATTTTTTCGGCGCAAATGGTGATTGTATATTTTTCTTTACCACAATTTATCCCTTTAAAATTTAATCTTTCTATTAAAGTTCTTACTAATTTTTCTTATCATACATAAGAGAATCAAGATCAACATTCATGATCTCAATATCAGAATTTTCTCTAGCATCTACTAGCGCTCTACTGAGAGCCATTCTATTGAGTTCTTCTCGAATTTCAGGTTCAACAGTTGTAAAAGGGGGAATCTCTATTTCTCTCGCATCTTCAATTAATATAATATGCCAACCAAACTTAGTTTTCACTGGATTAGAAATATCACCAACTGTCAGTGAAAAAGCAACATCAGAAAATTCTTTGACCATAGATTCTCGACTAAAAAACCCCAAATCTCCCCCACGATCAGCTGTTGGACCAATAGATTCCTTGCTTGCTAACTCAACAAAATCTTCACCAGAGTCGAGCCTCTCTTTTATAAGTATAGCTTCCTCTTCGGACTCAACTAAGATATGCCGCGCCCTAATCTCTTCATTTCCATCAATTTGACTTATTAAATTCTGATACCGATTCATTATATCTTCATCAGTAACTTCCGAAGAAAATAAATTTCGCAGAAAATGCTCTCGTTTTAATTGATCAACTAAAAATTCTAATTCTAATCTGTACTGTGAGGTTTGATTGATACCAGAATCTTCAGCGAGCGAAGAAAGGATTTTGAGATCGATTAACTGCTGAAGCATCATTTGGCTTAAGGACTTTCTTGCTACTTCTTGATATTCACCAGGCAAGGCGTCTATTGAAAGATTTAGCTGTTCTAGGGTAATTTTCTCACCATTTACCTTTGCTAGAATAGTTATAGAATCATCAAATGGTTCCGAACTTAACGATTCATCAATGTGTAAAAATATTAAAAAAGTAATACAAAATGCAAAATATACGCCTAAAACCCTCATTTTAATCTCCACTCGTATACATGTAATAAAATCTAAATTAGTAATCAAAAAGCAGACTCTCACTTCAATATAACGTCAAGAAGAAAAAAGCTAGCAAAGGTATTTATAATGAAAGTTGTTGATTGCGTTGACACATCATACAACCATGCTTATTTCTGATAACTGAGGATGAATACATTGTGGATTAATCTCATGGAATTTCCAGAGTAAACCTATGGTCAAGAGCTTAACTAAACGCTTATTCGGAACAGCAAATGACCGAGTAGTTCGAGAATATGCTGGGCGGGTTTCCGCGGTTAATGACCTTGAAAGTCAAATGGAGCTGTTAAGTGATGAAGCTCTTAAGGACCGAACTCGAGAATTTCGTGAAAAGTTAAATAATGGAGCAAAATTAGATGACCTCTTAATTCCAGCATTTGCTACCGTCAGAGAAGCAGCCAAAAGGACACTGGGCCAAAGACACTATGATGTGCAAATAATAGGTGGTTCAGTACTTCATGAAGGTAAGATAGCAGAAATGGCTACAGGAGAAGGTAAAACTCTTGTAGCAACACTTCCTGTATATTTAAATGCACTTAATGAGTCTGGTGTACACGTTGTTACTGTTAACGACTACTTAGCGACTAGAGACGCTGAATGGATGGGCCAGGTCTACAAATTCTTAGGGCTTTCTGTTGGCTGTCTTACAAATAGTACAGAGGACGAAAAAAGAAAAGACCAATATAAATGTGATGTTACCTACGGCACTAATAACGAATTCGGCTTTGACTATCTTAGAGACAATATGAAGTTCTCCCTAGAAACCATGGTACAGAGAGAGTTTAATTTCGCTATAGTAGATGAGGTAGATAGTATTCTTATAGATGAATCTAGAACCCCCTTAATCATTTCTGGGCCCGCAGAAGATAGTTCTGAAATGTATCATGCTGCTGATGCAATAATTCCCAGACTTGATCCACCTGACTATGAAATTGATGAAAAGAATCGAGCGACCTCCTTAACTGACCAGGGTACAGAGCACGCTGAACAAATTCTTAATGATAGCGGACTTCTTCAAACTGGAAACCTCTATGACATAGAGAATGTGAGCGTAGTTCACCATATTAATCAGGCTCTTCGAGCACATAAGTTGTTTGAGAAAGATAAAGACTATATAGTTAAAGATAATAAGGTTGTCATTATTGATGAATTTACCGGGCGAATGATGCCAGGGAGGCGCTTCTCTGAAGGACTTCATCAAGCATTAGAAGCTAAAGAAGCAGTGAGTATACAGAATGAGAACCAAACTTTAGCCTCCATTACTTTCCAGAACTACTTTCGTATGTACCCAAAACTGGCAGGCATGACAGGTACAGCCACAACTGAATCTGCTGAGTTTGCTGACATATACGCTCTCGATGTTATACAAATCCCGACTAATGAACCATGCACAAGAAAAGATCATCATGATGAAATTTACAGAAGCGCTGAGGAAAAATGGTCAGCAATTCTTAATTGCGTGCAAGAATGTCAAAGTCGAGGACAACCTGTGCTTGTTGGAACCACAAGTATAGAAAAGTCTGAGATGATTTCATCGCAACTCAAAGACCATAAAATACCACATAACGTACTAAATGCTCGTTATCATGAACAAGAAGCCAACATAATTGCTCAGGCAGGGCGACTTGGAGCAGTAACTATAGCAACTAATATGGCTGGAAGAGGTACAGATATTCAGCTTGGAGGAAATGCAGAATTCCAGATCGGTAACGAACTTAGTAGCACCGAAGACTCTCAAGAATACGAAACTAAAAGTGAACAGATCCGAAATAAAATATCCGCAGAAAGAGAGAAAGTAATTGAAGCAGGTGGATTAATGATAATTGGATCTGAAAGACACGAAGCTCGGAGAATTGATAATCAGTTAAGAGGAAGATCTGGTAGGCAGGGTGACCCTGGCATTTCTAGTTTCTATCTCTCTCTTGAGGATGATCTCATGAGACGGTTTGGGTCCGAAAGAATGGATAATATGCTTGGAAAACTTGGCCTTAAAAAAGATGAGGCAATTATTCACCCTTGGATAAATAAAGCTATTGAAACCGCTCAAAAAAAGGTGGAGTCAATGCATTATGAAGTTCGAAAAAATCTCCTAAAATTTGATGATGTCATGAATGACCAGCGTAAGGTTGTCTACGAGCAGAGGAAGGACCTAATGCGCTCAGAAGACGTTGCTAATACAGTAAAAGAAATGCGTCATGACGTAATCCAAGATATTGTCGAAGATCACATACCCGAAAAGTCATATCAGGACCAATGGGACATGGATGGCATGAAGGAGTCTACCTCTGAGTTTCTCAATCTCGACCTTGAACTAGATACTTGGATTAAAGAAGACGGAATTGATGAAGAAAAAATTATAGAACGTATCTCAGATTCATCTGACAGAATGTTTGCAGGAAAAGCTACGAAATATGGAATAGATTTATGGAGAATGGCTGAAAAAAGTATTTTACTTCAAGTTCTTGATCAATCATGGAAAGAACATCTATTGGCTTTGGATCATCTAAGACAGGGTATTGGGCTAAGAGCATATGGGCAAAGAGACCCTCTAAATGAATATCGTGCAGAAGCCTTTGATATGTTTGAGGGAGTTTTAGATAAGCTACGCGAAGAGGTAACTAAAGTTTTATCACATATCGAGCTAAGGCTAAATGATGAAGAAGATACATCAATTGTAGAGAGAAAAACTCAAGAAACGCATGAAGGCAGAGAAGACCCAGGTCTTCCATCTCCCATCGAGGACACAAAAAATCAAGCAAACGATGAGGTAAGTGGAATATCTAAAAGTATTACCTCAAGTCCAAATATAAACCCTGAAACTGAACAAATTGCAAAACCCTTTACTACGCGCGCCAGGAAAACAGATTTTGATCAAAACGATCCTAGCACCTGGGGGCGCATAGGAAGAAATGAGAAATGTCCCTGTGGATCAAACAAAAAATATAAACACTGCTGTGGAAAATTTAAATAAATTGATTTCTGAAAAATAACTATGTTAACCCCAAATCACCCATTTTTAAAAATTTAAGCCTTCTATTTTTACGAAGATCTTCGCCTGATTGAGAGGATAATGATTTTAGAGATTCTGCAATAGCATTTGCTGCAGAGTCCATAGCTTTCTCAGGGTCTCTATGAGCACCACCAATTGGCTCTTCAATTATAGTGTCTATAAGTTCTAATTTAAAAAGATCTTGTGCAGTCATTTTGAGAGCTTCGGCTGCGTCTTTTGCATATTCAGCACTCCTCCATAATATAGAGGCGCAGCCCTCCGGTGAGATAACGGAATATATTGAGTGCTCCATCATCATTACTTTATTAGCAACGGCTATAGCTATAGCTCCACCCGAACCTCCTTCACCAATAACTAAACTTATTAGTGGAGTCCTTAAGTCTAGACATGTTTCAATACTTCTTGCAATGGCTTCAGCTTGGCCACGCTCTTCTGCCTCCACACCCGGATGCGCACCTGAGGTATCTACTAAGGTAATCACAGGTAATCCAAAACGCTCAGCAAGACGAAAGAGCCTTATCGCCTTCCGATAGCCTTCAGGATGTGGCATACCAAAATTGTGATGCAAACGGCTTTCAGTATCGGCTCCCTTCTCGTGACCAATAATCATAACAGACTTACCTCGAAACCGCCCTAACCCACCTATCATTGCAGGATCATCAGAAAAGTTACGATCACCAGATAACGGAATAAAATCATCAATTAAACGACTAATATAATCTGAAAAATGAGGCCGACCAGCATGCCTTGCAACCTGAGTCTTCTGCCAAGGATCAAGTTTTGCATAGGTCTGTTGAAGCATTTTATCAACTCGACCTTGTAACTTTGATACTTCCTCAAGAATACTTGCGCTACTAGAATCCGAAACATGACGAAGCTCATGAATTCGGCCTTCAATCTCAGCAATAGGCTTCTCAAAGTCAAGGAAGCTAGTCATATCGAATCATTCCATTTTTTTATTATGCCAATTAACATTTATATTTGAACTTTTAAATCCCATCTTCTTTTGAAAGAGGATGGTATTGTTTAATAACTTTATTTAATCTTTCATCTAACACATGTGTATAAATCTGGGTTGTAGAAATATCAGCATGGCCGAGCATTTTTTGCACTGAACGTAAATCAGCACCATTAGCCAATAAATGACTAGCAAAAGCATGACGAAGCACATGAGGACTTACTTTAGAAGCAGTTAATCCCGCTGATTCTGCGACAGATTTTAAAACTTGAAAAAAACGATTTCTAGTCAAGTGTCCAGAGCCCCCCCTTGAAGGGAATAGATATTTTGAAGTTCCCACTCTATCATGAAAATGTCTATATTCTAAATATCTTAAAATAGAAACAGTAGCAGGTTTACCAACTGGGACCATTCGCTCTCTACCCCCCTTACCTTTAACTATAAGTACGCGCGTATCCTTGATTAGGGATGAAAGTGGTAAACTTACTAACTCAGATACCCTCAATCCTGATGCATAGAGCAATTCCAGAAGCGCATCAAACCGATACACATCCGCTCTACCTATTGAAGTCAATGTTAAGTCTTCACAACGTCTTTTAGAAGCAGTTAATAGATTTGTCACTTCAGATTCACTCAACACCTTTGGAAGGGCAGGCCTTACTTTTGGACCGTCGATGGCTTGTGAAGGATCGTCATCTCTTATCTGTTCACTCAGTAAAAAACTACAAAACTGCCTAATACTTGACAAGCGTCTTACGGCAGTTCGATGAGATAAATCTTTGCCTGATAAACTTGCCATATATGAACTAATTTCAGCTGAAGAGAATTTAGTAGTACTGCAGTTTATTTCTACTAAAAAATTAAAGAATGTCTTGAGATCTCTTGAATATGCATCGATAGTATTTGAACTTGCACCTCTCTCTGCCACCATCATCTCCAAAAAAGCTTCCAAATGACGATTTTGATAGGTTTTTTTGAGTTCATTACCCACAGCTGCAAGCATGGTATTCCTTATAATTTATTATTTAATACTACTTCTAAAGCTAACGACTTAGCCGCCTCTAAGAGCCCAATTTGACTAAATGCACTTATAATCCTCAATGTCGTTGTAATATCCTGATTAAGATGCTGATCAGCTTCGGAAAGTATTGCGCTCAGCAAAATTACTTCTCCAATGCGTTGATCTGACTGTGAGTCAGATAATATTCTATCAAATGGTTTCGATGGCCCCTTAACAGTTTCGATAGAAGGACCAGAGGATATTCCATAAAGCCAATAGTCAGAAAAAACCTCTTTCCCAAGGGCATCAAATAGAGAAAGAAGATTGCCTGCCCTCTCATTAGCTGCTGGATCACGAATGGTATCTTGTGATTCTAGCCATTCATCCAACATATCATGATCAAGCTCATTATTATCCCCAGCTAATTGGATTAATGGCCATAATTCAATTGCAACAGCTGCGTTTTGAGGTCCTGCTGCTGCCTGTGCGAGGATCATTTTGTACCAAGTATTCGCCTTTTCGTAATCTCCAGCAGACAATAATGCTCTTACAGCGGACGGTGCGAACCAAGCAAAGAGAGGCTTTGGGTCAATAGATTCTATGCTGGGAAGCAATAATTGAGACATAAGCTTGAATTCGCCTTTATCCAAGCTAAATTTCAACGCATCTGAAATGGCAGTTCCACGCGCTATGGGTACATTCTGATCTAAAACAACTCGATATAATAATGCCCTAGCCAAACTTGGGTCTATATCTGGAGTGACCAAGGAAGGGTCAGCCAATTCTTCAGGAGTAAAAGGAACACTCTCATAGAGCGCGCGAATATCTGATATACTAATAAAACCTAAGGTCCATGCCTTCTCTGCGGCTTTTAAACGTAAGTCAACTGGAGATATATTACTTTCAAAAATTGAGCTTAAGGCAGATGAACTTGAATACTCAGAAAATTTGTCTGGAGGGTTAATACCTGCTGCCCGAAGCATTGCAAGTTGAAAAGGCCCAAAATTTTCATCTAAGTCCCCAATATCAAGTTTGGGAGCCTCTGTTCCGGCCATTGTATCTAAAGATATACTTAATAATTTCCCAGGAGAATCTCCAGTTTCCTTCATAAGATCTGCACCTACAAGAGCTGCTTCTATATCACCCTCAAGGGCCTTACAAAATATATTAGCTCTCTTCCAAAAGAGTGTTGGTGCCTTCAAAACCCATTCTTTCGAAATATTACAGGCTCTAGGATAGTCTAAATTACCAAACTTATTCAGCGCGTTAAAATTAGCAAATAACTCACCCTCTTTCTGTTCAGGGCTAAGCGCCAGCAACAACATTGCAGAATTATAATCACCAAAACTTGCTAAAAGTTTTGCTCGCTTTATCAGGAAATCTTTATCAGAGACAGAACTTTGAGGAGGAGCGCCGTCGGAAAGTAATAACTTCGTTATTAAACCTCGAATAGTTTCTGAGTTAATAGATTCAGGTAATCTCAGAAAAAGAAGGTCTATAACTTCACTATTAGTTCTATCCCACACACTACCTTGTATTATATTATTAAAATCCTGCTCAAAACCGAGACTATCTGTAAACTTTTGAGCTGAAGAGTTATCAGCAATTGTATCGATAATTAACTCTTCACTCACAAGGCTATTTGATTCAGATTTACCTAATGACTCTTGACTTAATAAATTTTCTGAATTTTCGCTGAAACGTGGATCTATTTGCCGATCATCTTGAGAATCTTGATTTGAAAAATTTGTATCCTCAGAATCATAGTCAGAGGGACTAATCGCCTCTTCATTAACCTCTACAGACAAAAGTTCTATTGGCTTATCTTGGGAATTAGAAAGGGTCTCATTTGACATAGCCTTATCGCAATAAAAAACTGCTAGACAGAAAATCAGACACAATGCACTAAAACTTAGGGAAAATCCCTGTAATAGTGGAGTATAAAAAAGGCCATAATTATTACTCGAAACGCTCATCTGAAATTTCCTTTATAATGGGTGTCTCGGGTGGAGGCATATCCCAGGTTAACAAAAAAATCAGCACCCCAGCAATTATTAGGAACAAAACAATCAAAACAACCCGTAAATATATCCTCATTTTGTTATATTATGCCCCTTTCAAGCACTCCGCACATTTTTGTTTATATGTGTTAAGTTTAAATTATGGCGAATCTGGGGCAGTCTATCTGTGCAATAGGTTTGCTTCAACATTCGTTGAGCATAAATAGAAAATAATAGTAATAAGGAATTGGTAACCTTATGAAAATTGACAAAGAAACCGACAGCAAGAAACATTCAATCTCTTTAGTTGGCCTTATGGGCGCTGGCAAGAGCGCTATTGGACGACGATTGGCCAAAAAACTGGATTTACAATTCGTTGATACTGATGAAGAGATCGAAAAGGCAGCGGGCCTCTCTATTCAAAATATATTTGATATTCACGGCGAAATCGCTTTTAGGGAGGGAGAAAGAAAAGTTATTAGAAGAATTCTACAAAACCCGGGATGTATAATTGCCACTGGGGGTGGTGCTTTTATAGATCCAGAAATAAGAGGACTACTAAAAAAATATACCACATCTGTTTGGCTAAGAGCAGATGTAGAAATCCTACTACCACGTGTAGCCCGTAGGAAAAATAGGCCTTTACTAAAGAATAGAGATCATAAAGAGGTATTGGAGAAGCTTATAAAAGATCGCTATGATATCTACGCTAAAGCTGATGTTATAGTAGACTCAGAAGATTTATCGCATGAAAGCATGCTCGAAAGGGTCACTGATTCATTATCAAAGTCCAAGACTTTCTGTAACTTAAAAAGCCAGGGAATGGCATAAAAATGAACACCTTTGAAAAAAATACTATCGTTAACACTGTGGATGTCAAACTTGGCTCAGCAAGCTATCAAATCTTTGTAGGTCCTAGTATTTTGCAAACAACAGGTGAGCAGCTTAAGAATATTTTTGATAAGATAGGACACTGTATTATCATATCAGATGAGAATGTAGCATCCCTTTACTTGGATAACCTTGAAGATAGCCTTAAATGCGCTAACATTAAGTGTAAAACATTCATAATGCCTCCAGGAGAGCAATCTAAAAGCATAAGCCAGCTTAATATCGTTCTAGAAGACCTTATCAACTCAGGCTTAGAGAGAAATACCCCTTTAATCGCCTTTGGAGGCGGAGTAGTTGGTGATTTAGCAGGTTTTGCAGCTAGTATACTACTACGTGGGATTCCTTTAATACAAATCCCTACCACTCTGCTTGCTCAAGTAGACAGTGCCGTTGGAGGGAAAACAGGCATAAACTCAAAATATGGTAAAAATCTCATTGGGACCTTCTACCAACCAAAATTAGTTTTGTCTGACACAGAAGTTTTGAAGTCTCTATCAGAACGTGAACTAAGAGCTGGCTACGCTGAAGTTGTTAAATATGGATTAATCAATGATAAAACCTTCTTTTCATGGCTTGAAAGTCACTCTGAGTCCCTTTTGGGAGGTGACAGTGAGATTACAACTAAAGCAATAACCTTCTGCTGCAATGCCAAAGCAAAAATTGTCGCAAAAGATGAGAAAGAGAGGGGAATACGTGCTTTATTAAACCTTGGCCACACATTTGCACATGCATTTGAAAAAGAGTTTGGGTTTAATAACTCTCTACTTCATGGGGAAGCAGTATCACTAGGATTAATATTATCTTCACAACTTTCATATAAGATCGGGCTTTGCCCAGAAAATGATGTAATAAGAATTAGGAAGCACTTAGAATCTGTCAAACTACCAACTCAAGCTAAAGACTTACCACATACTAATTTTAATTCTGAGAAAATATGCTCTCATATGAATAAAGATAAAAAAGCAAAGAACGGGTGGCCTAACTTTGTTCTAATGAATGGAATAGGTGAAGCTGAAGTAAAGAGCGTATCATTCAATACAGTCAATAATTTGCTAAATGAATTCTTCACCGATTAATAATTAACCAATAATAGGGTTAAGGATCAATGACTACCGCACAAATTATATCACTTGCTGCCATAGGAGTCTTATTAGCACTCTCTGCTTTTTTCTCTGGTTCAGAAACAGCTCTGACCGCAACATCACGGCCCAGAATGCACCATCTAGAAAAACGCGGCAGTAAAAGAGCTAAAATTGTTGCACGGCTTATAAACGACAGAGAAAGACTCATTGGGGCAATATTATTGGGAAATAATGCTGTTAATATTCTAGCATCTGCTCTAGCAACTAGTTTGTTAATTTCTTTTTTTGGCGATGCAGGTGTAGCTTATGCAACTATAGGAATGACCGCACTAATCCTAGTTTTTGCTGAAGTATTACCAAAAACATATGCTATTAGGCACGCTGATAGAATGGCACTCACTGTTGCTCCCATATTAGGTGCTATTGTGTGGATCCTTACCCCTGGTGTTGCGAGCATACAAGCCCTTGTACGCTTTATTTTGTATATGTTTAGTACGCAAAAAGTTCAGAATGACAATAGCTCTGCTGAAGAAGAGTTACGTGGTGTTATTAGTTTACAAGCTGCGGAGGGCTCTGTAATCAAAGAAGAACACGATATGCTGAGCAGTATCCTTGATTTAGATGAAGTAACAGTTGAACAGGTTATGACACACCGTAAAGATGTTATAATGCTCAATGTTAGCGCTGAACCAGTATCACTAATCGAACAGGTTTTGGCTAATCCATTTAGCCGACTGGGACTCTATGACAATGATCCAGAAAATATTATTGGAATTATTCACACTAAAGACCTTCTCAGGGCAATTTATAAAAACCGCAAAGATCTTAGTCATATAAATTTTAGTGGCCTTGCTCAAGAACCATGGTTTGTTCCAGAAACTACCAGCCTTCAGGAACAGCTTAATGCTTTTAGGGCACGTAGAGCACATTTTGCATTAGTTGTTGATGAATACGGTTCGTTTATGGGCCTGGTTACATTAGAAGATATACTTGAAGAGATTGTTGGCGACATAAAGGATGAACATGATGTCGTGTACCGTAATGTAATATCTCGTCCTGATGGATCCTATTTAATTCCTGGAACAAGCACAATTAGAGACCTGAATCGTGAGTTTGACTGGAGCTTCCCAGATGAGGAGGCTACTACTATAGCTGGGCTGGTATTAAATAGTGCAAAAAACATCCCTGAGATTGGTCAAAAAATAAGATATCTGGGATTTACATTAGAGGTACGTGGACGCCAAAAAAATAGAATAACTCTTCTACGAGTCATACCACCCTCTGAGACTAACATTGATACAAATGCTTAATATTTACACTTTGACCATAAACAAACATGCTAGCTGATTTATTTTCTACAGTAGCACCAATATTTGCATGCGCTGGTATAGGTTACCTATGGGCTCGAAGTGGGCAACCTTATGACACCAAGATTATCACCAAACTTGTAAGTTATATAGGTGTTCCGTGTTTAATATTTACAACATTAGTAAAAGTTGATGGTCTCTCTATTGAGATTGGTTATGTTGCACTCGCTGCTTTCTGTTGTGTACTAGCATGCACGATATTTGGAGCGTTGGTTCTTCGTATATACAGACTTCCACTCAGAACATACCTGGCACCTATAGTATTTTCTAACTCAGGAAATATGGGGCTACCTCTATGCCTTTTTGCATTTGGTGAAACAGGGTTAGCCCTTGGTATAGGATTTTTTGCCGTCACTGCAACTATTCAACTTACATTTGGTCAATGGCTTTTTTCAGGATTACCAAACCCGATCCCACTCCTTAAAGCTCCGATGCCTTATGCCGTCGCTTTGGGTGCTATACTGATGATATTCAATTTACAACCACCAGTTTTTTTAACTAATACAACCGGCCTACTTGGAGACCTCGCAATACCCCTAATGATGCTCACTCTTGGAGTCTCATTAGCTCGAATGAAAGTCTTGAGAATATCCCGAACACTTAATTTATCCCTACTTAGACTAGGAATGGGAGCTTGTGCTGGATTCGGGCTAGCAGAGCTTTTTGGCCTTGAGGGTCAATCAAGAGGCGTGTTAATTATTCAGTCTATGATGCCAGTAGCGGTGTTTAATTATTTATTTGCACAATACTATGAGAGAGATCCAGAGGAAATAGCTAGTCTGGTTGTGTTTTCCTCCGTGCTGGGGTTAGCCTTACTCCCCCTAATTGTATTTGCGGCTAGCTAATAATTAAAATTTTCCAGCGGCAATACTATTAGAGAGATAGGTAGATTTTTTTCTAGTCTGAAACACGTATACTCAAAGTCAGGGCATGAACCTGATTATTCATCTCATCGCTTAATACCTTATAAATCATTCTTTGCTGTTCAATCCTTGATTTCTCAGAAAAAATACTAGAAGTAATACTGATTCTAAAATGCGTCTCTCCTCCGGGCTTAAAACCAGCATGACCTTCATGAAGGTGAGACTCATCTTCTACCCGAAGGAATTCAGGAGAAAAGGCCTCGGAAAGCTTCGCATATATCTTCTTTTGAACACTCATTGACGGTTCCTATAAATTAATAATGGTCTATATTACATATCATAGGAATGCTTACCACCTTGTCTACTCAGGTTTGACAGGGCATATTCCCTATATGGGATTAGCTAAAAAAAAACACGGCCTAAATTCAACCGTATCTCAATATCAAAACATAAGGGAGGAAAGCCCCACCCTATGCGAATACCCATTATGTAAGGAGCATGGAAATTTTAAGGCTCCACGCTCCCCAAATGCCCTAAGAGAATGGAGATGGTTTTGCCTCAAGCATGTTCGAGAATACAATAAAGCCTGGAATTATTTTTCTGGTTGGTCTGAAAAAGAAATTGAAAACTGGCAAAAAGAAGATTTGACAGGACATAGGCCCACTTGGCCCCTAGGAAATAACCCTGGAGGAAACATAAATATTGAGGACCTAGAGTCACAGATCAAACATTTTGCCAGAGACTGGTGCAAAGAAAATATAGATAATAGTGCTAAAAATAAGACGAAAAGAATGGCACAGAATAAGAATCCAAAATATATTAAAGCTCTAGATGTTTTTGACTTAAACTCACCCTTCACACTGAGAGAATTGAAGAAAAAGTATAAAATACTTGTTAAAAAACACCACCCTGACGCTAATGGAGGATCCGTTGAGTCGGAAGAATTATTAAAAGTAATAAATGAGGCATATACATATATTCTAAAAAAAATACTTTAAATCTGCCGTTTAGAGTATTACATCAAGCAAAATCACTTAAAATGAATACAAGGACTTCTTTCATGGCTTCGGATAAAGCAATCAACAAGAATGATACGGTTCAACAAAAACAACCTGATACTAAAGTATCAGTAAGAAAAACCTTTGGTATTGACACAGATATGGAAGTGCCTGCGTTTTCAAGACCCATAGAGCATACCCCCAATATTGATGAATCTTATATCTTCGATAAAGACACAACTCTAGCTATTCTTGCGGGCTTTGCACATAACAGAAGGGTAATGATTCAAGGTTATCATGGAACTGGGAAATCTACCCATATAGAGCAAATAGCCGCAAGACTTAACTGGCCATGTATTCGTATAAATCTTGATAGCCACATAAGCCGCATAGATCTAGTTGGCAAAGATGCGATTGTGATTCGTGATGGATTACAGGTTACTGAATTCAAAGAAGGAATTCTCCCGTGGGCATTGCAGAATCCTGTTGCATTAGTATTTGATGAATATGATGCCGGTAGACCCGATGTAATGTTTGTTATCCAGAGGATTCTGGAAGTAGATGGAAAAATGACTCTGCTTGATCAAAATAAAGTCATATACCCGCATCCATCTTTTCGTATATTTTCAACTGCTAATACTGTCGGACTAGGCGATACTACTGGGCTGTATCATGGGACGCAGCAAATAAATCAAGGACAAATGGATCGATGGAGCTTAGTAGCAACACTCAACTATCTAGAAAGAGAAAAAGAGGTAGAAATTGTTGCGGCAAAAGTACCATTTTTTAATAATAACGATGGAAAACATAAACTGACTTCTATGGTAGAAGTGGCGGACTTAACTCGTTCAGGCTTTATGGCAGGTGATATTTCAACTGTTATGTCACCAAGAACAGTAATTAACTGGGCTGAAAATGCACAAATATTTGACGATCTTGGTTATGCATTTATAGTAACTTTCTTAAATAAATGTGATGAAACTGAACGTTCTGCTGTTGCTGAGTATTATCAACGGGCATTAGGTGAGGAATTACCCAACTCCATTACATTATCAAAAGACACAAGCTGAGCTATAAATTGCCGAACGAAGAATCCCGATCAGAAATTTTTCAAAGAGCAGTTGGTTCTGCTATGAGAGCAATTGCTCGGAGGAATAGTGACGACCTCAATGTAAGCTTTGGCGCAGACACACCAAGACTGGTTGGGAATGATGCACAACTCCCCTTTCCTTCACATGATCTAGACCCCGAAGATGTAGCAATGGTCCGAGGAGCAGCTGACTCCCTTGCCTTGCGACTACGCTTTCATGATGAAAATGCACATTCAAAAGCTATGCCTAGGGGAAGAACTGCAAGACAGATATTTGATATAGTTGAACAGGCGAGAGTAGAAGCCTTAGGCGGCCTGACAATGAAAGGGGTTGCAAATAACTTAGACTCAGCTTTAGAACAACGCTGCAAAATGAGGGGCTATGAGCATATTTCGTCACAAGAAGAAGTGCCGGTTGCCGAAGCAATAGGTTTATTAATGCGAGAACACCTAACAAACAGGCCGCTACCTAAAACTGCGCAGCCAATTGCTGAAATGTGGCGCTCTTGGTTTGATTCCCACTTAAAGGCGGACCTTGACCATATGCGTAATATTTCTAGTAACCAGCTGGCCTTTGCAAAAGTTCTGAATCAACTTATAGCCGACTTAGATCTAGAAGATGAAGATGTGGATGACCCTGATGAGTCAGAGCCCGATTCTGAAGCCGAAACAGAAGAAGAGGATGATTCAGGATCGGCTCAAAGTGGAGAGCAAACAGAAGGAGATACTGCAAAGGACGCAGAGTCTGAAGCTTCTGATGATACTGAAGATTTAGATTTAATGGATTATGATACCGAGCTCTCGTCCAGTGAAGAAAATGAGGAAGCAGACGACTCAGGACACAGACAGATATCGACAAGTGAGGATGAGGTTAGAAGAGGCGAATCTGGCTATAAATCATATACAGAGGAATTTGATGAAATTGTTCATGCCGCAGATCTGTGTGACAATGACGAGTTGTATAGACTAAGACAACAGCTTGACCAGCAATTATCTCACATGCAAAGCGTCATTTCAAAACTTGCAAATAGGCTACAACGCAGACTCATGGCAAAACAAATGCGCTCGTGGCAATTTGACTTAGATGATGGACTACTCGACACTGGTCGACTTTCTCGGGTAGTGACAAATCCATTATACCCTCTCTCATATAAGCAAGAAAAAGAAACCCGCTTTCGCGATACTGTTGTAACATTACTAATTGATAATTCAGGCTCTATGAGAGGTCGGCCAATACTTGTTGCCGCCATGAGCGCGGACATCTTAGCAAGAACTCTTGAAAGGTGTGGAGTCAAAGTCGAAATATTAGGATTCACTACACGCGCATGGAAAGGCGGGCAAAGCCGAGAAAGATGGTTAGAGGATGGACGCCCTACTAACCCTGGAAGACTTAATGACATCCGACATATAATTTATAAATCCGCTGACGAACCATGGAGACGATCACGAAAAAACCTTGGATTGATGCAACGAGAAGGTCTTTTGAAGGAAAATATTGATGGAGAAGCACTTATATGGGCCCATGAAAGACTCATCAATCGTCATGAAGAAAGAAAAATAATAATGGTTATATCAGACGGAGCCCCCGTAGATGACAGTACTCTCTCAATTAATTCACGAAACTACTTAGAAAAACATCTAAGACACGTCATTAAAGATTTAGAATCCTCATCTCCGATAGAGCTTTTAGCAATAGGTATAGGACACGATGTGACTCGATACTATCGACGAGCAGTAACTTTGACTGACGCTGAACAGCTCGGAGGAACTATGACCGAGAAGTTGGCAGAACTATTTGACGAAGAGGTAATGAAAAATACCGCTTAATAAAACTGAAAATAATCAATTAAATTGTACCGAACAGACGGTCACCAGCATCACCAAGACCGGGCACAATATAAGCCTTTTCATTCAACTTTTTATCTAAAGCAGCTGCCCAAACTTCAACTTTTTTATGCTTTTCATTAAAAGCCGCCATTCCTTCAGGAGCTGCAACCATAGCCATAAACCTTATCCTCTCGTCAGGAATTCCATGCTTGTTTAATATATCTACTGCATAGGATGCTGAGTATCCTGTAGCAAGCATTGGATCTACAAGAATAAAAATACGATTCTTACTTTCAGGTAAACGTACATAATATTCTACTGGCCTATGACTATCTGGATCTCTATATAAACCAATATGACCAACAGGTGCTGTTGGTAATAGCTCTTCGAGGCCCACAGCCATACCCAGACCTGCTCTTAGAATTGGGACTATAGCAGGCTTTGGGCCCAAAAGAATAGGAACTGTAGCCGTGGAAACTGGTGTTTCAACTGACTTATTTGTCATTTCTAAATTACGAGTAATTTCATACCCTATCAGTAAAGCAATCTCGCGTAATAATAGTTTGAAATTTGTAGTAGGTGTATCTCGTTCACGTAAATGAGAGAGCTTATGTAATACTAAAGGGTGATCCACTATATGAAGATTATCTATTTCTTGCTTCTCATTCATAATGACTTACTCCTTTGAGGTGAATTCCCAAATGCAACTAATAGGGAAAGGAATATTTTAAAGGGTATTAACATAATAAAAGCTACTGCAAGCTTAACACCAAAATCTCCAAGAGCCCAGGTTACCCAAGGTAAACCAGTACCGATAAAAGCGGCGCAAAAGAAAATAACTGTATCAAGCGCTGATGCCAATATTGAAGAAAAGAGAGGAGCTCGCCACCAGACCATTTTTCTCATTCTATTAAAAATCATTATATCCAAAAGCTGCGCACAAATAAATGCAAATCCAGATGCTAATGATATTCTTATAGAAGACATTACATCTAAATCAGCTTGAAGAGACAAAACAACTGATAAAGCCATTCCAAATGGAAACCCGATAGCCGCTATTAATTGCGCTCTACGTTGACCAAAAATCCGATTAGTCAAATCGCTAACTAGAAATACAATTGGATATGTGAAGGCACCCCAGGTGAGCCAATCACTTATTGAATATTGAACAAGAATATTTGAAGCAGCAATAACTGCTATCATTGCAATGATTGGTAGAATATAGGAGCTAAAAATTGGTTTTAATGAGATGCTCATATCTTGAAAAGGTAACTACTGATAATTTTATATTTCGAGGAATTTTTAAATAACAAATAAAAAGCACCGCAATCTATAAAGAACAAATACTCAGAATACTTATTATGCAGATACTCCGGCTAACGATTTAGCTTTAACGACTCTCCGTTTAATTTTGCGTGCTTCATCAGTGAGTTTAGAGTCTGGAGTAGAAATTAAGAATTTATCCAGACCTCCTTTGCGCTCTACTGTACGCAAAGTGCTTGCAGTGATACGCAGCCTTATGCCACGACCAAGAGAATCACTCAAAAGTACTTTTGACTGTAAATTGGGCAGGAATCTCCTACGAGTCTTGTTATGAGCGTGGGAAACATTGTTTCCAGCCATAACTCCCTTTCCTGTCAATTGGCAACGTCGGGCCATCGATAACGCTCCTTACTCGGTCTAAAATCGTTGCAGTTGGCTTCTTTACGGCAGTAAGTAAGTTACGTCAAGTCTCAGGATCTATAATTGACCTTGAAAGAAGGTATTAAGGATCTTGCGTGCAGCCGTCCCTGGTTCAATTAGTCCCTGACCGACCGCTTGTTCCAATTCTTCAGAAAGGCGAGCCAGTTTTGCTTCATTTTTTAGCCTTAAAATACTCATACTCTGAACTTCCCTCCACATCCATGCAACAGATTGGTGCCTTCGCTTTGCCTCTAAATCCCCTGTTTTGTGTGATTTCTCTTTGAAGGATTTTATTTCCTCCCAGATCATCTCTATACCTACACCTGATTGAGCAGAGCATCTTAAAACCTTAGGAGACCAGAAAGTCGATTTATCCCTAAGTAATGATAAACCTGCCGCATAATCTGCCTGTGTTTGCAAAGAGACTTTCTCTAGTTCACCATCTGACTTAGTTACAACAACTAGATCTGCTAGTTCTACTACCCCCCTTTTAATACCCTGCAAATCATCTCCCCCACCTGGCTGAGTTAACAAAATAAACATATCCACCATATCTGAAACAGCATGTTCGGACTGTCCAACACCAACAGTTTCTATGAATATAACCTCAAAGCCAGCCGCCTCACAAAGTAGCATCGCTTCTCTAGTGCGGCGTGCTACACCACCAAGAGCCATACCAGATGGAGAAGGCCTAATAAATGCATCTTTAGAACGTGAAAGTTCTGGCATTCTAGTTCTATCCCCCAAAATAGACCCCCCCGAACGAGAACTAGAGGGATCTACTGCTAAAACAGAAATTTTTTTACCGTGACCAATCACCACCTGCCCAAAGGCCTCTATAAATGTTGATTTACCAACTCCGGGAGGACCTGATATCCCCACTCTTATAGATTCACCAGTATTCGGCATTATTTTATTTAACAAGCCCTCAGCTACATCTCGATGATCATCTCTTGAAGACTCTATAAGTGTAATAGCTTGAGCCAGAGCCCTTCTATCACCATTTAAAAGTAAACTAGGATCATCCAGTATTTCTTTTATTTCATTTTTTTCAGGAGATACCATTTTTATATCTTATCAATTCCATAATTTCTGAGGCAGCTGACGGGATATTTGTTCCCGGACCAAAAACTGCCGACACACCAGCATCCTTAAGATCTTCATAGTCTTTTGGCGGTATAACACCACCACATACTACCAGCACCTCATTAGCTCCGAATTTACGAAGAGCTTCTATCAATTCAGGAACAAGGGTTTTATGGCCCGCCGCAAGGCTTGATACCCCCACAACATGTACGTCATTTTCGATCGCTTCGCGTGCGGCTTCATCTGGCGTCTGAAATAATGGCCCAATATCAACATCAAATCCTATATCAGCAAAAGCAGTTGCTATTATTTTTGCCCCTCGATCATGTCCATCTTGACCTAACTTAACAACTAACATGCGGGGTCTTCTGCCTTCTTCATCTGCAAAAACATTAACTTCTTTTCTAATATTTTTGAAATTCTCATCATTATCATAAGCTGCACCGTAAACACCACTTACTGCTGAAGTTGTAGCAGTATAACGAGTAAAGATTTCCTCAAGTGCCATAGAAACCTCTCCCACTGTTGCTCGAAAACGAATTGCATTAACGGCAAGCTCCAAAAGGTTAATGTCAGACTTAGCTCCTAATTTAAGCTTCTCTAGAGCAGACTGACATAACTTCTCATCTCGAATACTTTTGACTTCTTCTATTTTTTTTATTTGAGCACTCCTGACTGCAGAGTTATCAACATCTAGTAACTCCGGCATATCTTTATCGTCAGTAGCATATTTGTTGACTCCAACAATAACTTCTTCACCTTTGTCTACGCGAGCCTGGCGACTAGCAGCTGCTTCCTCTATTCGTAATTTTGGCATCCCACTCTTTACGGCCTCGGTCATACCCCCCATTGAATCTATTTCTTTTATTAACTTCCAGGCTTCATCCTCCATCGAAGAAGTTAGAGATTCCACGTAATAAGATCCACCAAGTGGATCAACTACTTTAGTGACACCAGTTTCTTCAGCAAGTAATAACTGTGTGTTACGGGCTATACGAGCAGAGAAATCACTCGGTAAAGCAACTGCTTCATCTAATGCATTAGTATGTAAAGATTGTGTCCCGCCTAACACAGCCGCTAATGCTTCATAGGCTGTCCTAATTACATTATTATAAGGGTCCTGCTCAGTAAGTGAAACTCCCGAGGTCTGTACGTGTGTTCGTAACATTAAGGATTTAGGGTTTTTAGGGTTAAACTCAGACATAAGCCTTGCCCAAAGACTTCGCGCAGCTCTGAGCTTCGCAACTTCCATGAAGAAATTCATACCAACACAAAAGAAGAATGATAGACGTGGAGCAAATGAATCTACCTCTAAACCCCTATCAACCGCTGCACGCACATATTCAATTCCGTCTGAAAGGGTAAAAGCAAGCTCTTGAACCAAAGTAGCCCCAGCTTCTTGCATATGATATCCAGAAATAGAAATAGAATTAAATTTAGGCATTTTTTCTGCTGTATATTGAATAATATCAGCAACGATTCGCATTGAAGGGCCAGGGGGGTATATATATGTATTACGAACCATAAATTCTTTCAAAATATCATTCTGAATAGTTCCAGAAAGAAATTTTTCCTCAACACCCTGCTCTTCTGCAGCTACTATAAACGCAGCTAAAACTGGCAAGACAGCTCCATTCATTGTCATAGAAACACTTACTTGGTCGAGGGGGATTCCCTCAAATAGAACTTTCATATCCTCAACGGTATCAATAGCAACACCCGCTTTACCAACATCTCCCTGGACTCTTGGATGATCACTATCATATCCACGATGAGTGGCTAAATCGAAAGCAACAGACAAACCTTTTTGCCCGCCCGCTAAGTTCTTTTTATAAAAAGCATTAGATTCTTCAGCAGTGGCAAAACCTGCATACTGTCTAACTGTCCATGGTCGATTCGTATACATAGAAGCTCGAATACCTCTGGTAAATGGAGGAAATCCAGGGAACAATCCATTTAAGTCCAGATGAGAGGTATCGGCCTCAGTATAGAGGGGTTTTACCTCAATACCTTCCGGGGTAAGCCAGACAAGATCTTCAGTATTACCGTCTCTCAACTCTTTTTGTATCAGGCTTGCCCAATCTTCAAGGCCACGCTTAGTAAAATTAGTCATATGTTTATCTCAAAGGCCTCCATAACCTAATTTACTTAACTCACTGAAAAGTATGCTCCTAAGTAAAAATCTCTGTCAATTAAGTTAAATAAATCTCATAATTCAATCACAAACAATACTATGTATCATATTAAATAGATATTAGGACCAGACTGCCTTAATGGGAATATTCGCGACATACTTGACTGATACTGCCATTCTGCGCTTCATTGCTAATGAAATTATAAGAGGCTTGACAGAATGACTACAAAAAATGGTTTTGTGGAACTTATTGGCAACACTCCATTAATACGTCTTAATAAAGTATCGGACGCTACTGGATGTGAGATTCTAGGAAAATGTGAATTTTTAAACCCGGGAGGCTCAGTTAAAGATAGAGCAGCGTTATTTATAATTTCGGATGCTCAGAGAAGAGGTATTCTTAAACCTGGAGGAACTATAGTAGAAGGTACAGCTGGCAATACAGGCATAGGATTAGCTTTAGTTGGAAATGCCATGGGACACCCATGTGTAATTGTCATCCCGGAAACCCAAAGTCAAGAAAAGAAAGATATGCTAAAATTATGTGGAGCAGAACTGATTGAAGTTCCAGCTGTTCCTTATCGTGATCCAGAAAATTATGTAAAATATTCAGGACGCCTTGCCGAAAAATTATCAGAAACCAAAAAAAACGGCGCTATTTGGGCCAATCAATTTGATAATACTGCTAATAGACAAGGCCACATCGAAACAACTGGCCCTGAAATCTGGAATCAAACTGATGGTAAAATTGATGGATTTGTATGCTCAGTAGGAACAGGCGGCACTCTTGCTGGAGTTGGAATGTTTCTAAAAACAAAAACATCAAACATTAAAATTGCTATTGCTGACCCAATGGGCGCGGCACTCTATAACTATTACCGTTTCGGAGAGTTGAAAGCTGAAGGGAGTTCAATTACCGAGGGAATTGGTCAAGCTCGAATAACTGCAAATCTCGAAGATGCCCCTATAGATGAAGCATTTCAAATTGATGACAAAGAAGCACTACCAATTATTTTTGATTTAGCCCTAGAAGAAGGTCTCGTTCTAGGAGGGTCTAGCGGGATAAATATAGCTGGAGCAATGAGACTAGCAAAGCAACTGGGGCCGGGGCACACAATAGTTACAATATTATGTGATTATGGTACCCGTTATCAAAGTAAACTATTTAATCCAAACTTTCTTAAAGAGAGAGAACTCCCTTACCCAAAGTGGTTAGAGGATAAATAAAATATGAGGATAAAGAGCACAGAAATAAAACGATTAATTTATAATAGCTTAGTAAATGCCAAAAAATCATATTGAAAATTTAGACTCGACGGGACCATTAGTAAATATACCTTGGTTATCTGAAAGGATTACTGAGCCAAATATTAAGGTTCTAGATTGCTCTTGGTACCTCCCAAATCAAAAGCGCGACCCTCAGAAAGAATTTCTTAACTCTCATATTCCAGGCGCAAGATTTTTTGATATTGAATTGATATCAGACCAATCAAGCAATTTTCCACACATGCTACCTAATCATCAAGACTTTTCTTCCGCTGTTGGTAAATTAGGAATCTCAAATGACGACTTTATAGTTGTTTATGATTGTGCTGGGGTATTTAGTTCACCAAGAGTATGGTGGATGTTCAGAGTTTTTGGCCATAATAGAATATCTGTACTACAAGGGGGATTGCCAAAATGGAGACTTGATAAAAAAAAATTAGAATCTGGACAACCTTCAATTACCCCTAAAAAGTTTTTAGCTACCTTTAATCATGAACTTGTTCGCAATCAAAATAATGTATTAGAAAACATTGAATCAAGTCATGAACAGCTAGTTGATGCCAGATCTATCGGTAGGTTTTGTGGGAAGGAACCCGAACCGCGCCAGGGTCTAAGAAACGGACATGTCCCCGGTAGTATTAACTTACCGTATACTAAATTGCTTGATCAGAAAGGAATTGAGTTACTTGATCCTAATCAGATAAGAAAAATAACCAAGGCTGCTGGAATAGAATTAAATTTGCCAATAATTTCAACTTGTGGTTCTGGAATATCTGCAGCCCTATTAACTCTTGCATTTTATACCGTAGGACACACTTCCTCGTCCATCTATGACGGCTCCTGGACAGAGTGGGCAAGCTCACAAACGAACCCCGTAGCCACTGAAAGCTGATATTTATATATCTAAAAATACTGATACATGTAAAAAAGTTAGTTAAAATAAAATGATTAGGAATATATTCTCTACTTTTTTATCTACAAATAAGATAAGATAATCTGAGTGAAATTCAGGATGAGAAAACCAAATAAAAAAATAAAGATAGATAGTATTACTAAAATATTTTTATTACTTATTATTTTTTTAGTATCTGAACTATACAATATACCAAAAACCAATGCTGAGTCGTCTCAAATTCAGAGTCCGAATAGCATACAACTTTCAAACAAAGAAAATATAATAGGAAAGCAATTTGTTCATATTGCTACTAATAAAGATACATTATTAGACTTAGCTCGACAGAATGGGCTTGGATTTATTGATATAGCAGCGGCAAATCAAGGGGTTGATCCTTGGGTTCCTGGAGAAGGAAGCAAAATAACTCTTCCAACAACATATATTTTACCCCCCAAACCAAGATCAGGACTTATAATAAATTTAGGTGAACATAGATTATACCTCTTTAATCCCACTGGTGATCTCATTAAAACCTTTCCCATTGGCGTCGGAAAAGAGGGATGGGAGACTCCTCTCGGGAGTACACAAGTAATAAGAAAACAAGCTAATCCTATTTGGTTTCCCCCCGAATCTATCCGCAAAATGAACCCCGACCTTCCTAAAGTTGTCAGGCCAGGACATAACAACCCTCTTGGCACACATGCGATATACTTTAGCATGGACGGCTATTTACTCCATGGAACCAATAAACCATGGGGCGTAGGGCGCAGAGTCAGTCATGGATGCATACGACTTTATCCAGAAGATATAAAAGAACTATATTTTTTAGTTGATATAGGGACACCTGTCTCAATAATTAATCAACCTATTAAAGTCGCTTGGCACAAAGGAAGTCTATATATCGAAGCTCATCCTGATGCGAAACAATCAGACCATCTTGAAGCTGAAGGGAAACTTAAAGAATCAGAAATTTCTCTTGCAGATACATATTTCCGCTTAAGTCAAGACATTGGAGAATCTTCAGAACGTCTAGACTGGGAATTAGTTCGTAAGACTCTACAAAAAAGAAAAGGCATCCCAACCAAAGTAACCAAATGATCTAATTCATAAAAATGATTTATTCATCCAAAAAAAGGCACCCCTGTAAGTCGGGGTGCCCCTTAAAATAACAAATCAATACAGCTAAAAAAGCTTGTTATGATTATTATTTCCTCATTCCTCGCTGAAATATACGATCAGCTTTTTCTGCGGCAGCTTCTGCAGCAAGGGCCGCTCTTTCAGCGGCTTTCTTAGCTTCAGCCAGTTCCATACGCAAATCTCGCACAGCTACCAGAGCATCCTCAGCTATTCTCTTCGCTGCAGCAGCTTCACCGCTAGCAGCGTTACTTTCGTCTCCTGCTTGTGGAGTTGCGCACCCTGCGATTATTAGAATTGGAAGTGCAATCACAGCAGCACGTGTAATGAGCCTCTTATTAAACATCCAAAATCTCCTTGGAATCCCTATAGGTTAAGGCCGAGTTGATTAGATTTATAGCTACAAGTCAAGGCGCACATTGAAAAAAAAA
>CETH01021584.1_pt1 | contig 44030 bp, 42 predicted proteins | sample 361461 | NCBI WGS metagenome assembly CETH01 (sample SAMEA2622695, study PRJEB7988) | marine metagenome | isolation source: saline water (ENVO:00002010), including
GTATGATTTTGTAGATAAACCTACTTATGCATTTTATAATCCGCCTTATGTTCCTCCATTTTTTCGTCGTAATGAAGTTTTGTTTGAAATTATAAAAACGTTATAAAAAATTATTTAATAATTACTTAATATAGAATCACTGGCAAAGCAAAGTGGTTCAATTTCTTCATTGGATAGAGATGGGGGCTCAATGTTTATGAGTGGTTCTATAAGCTCTTTTTCAGCTTGTATTGGTTCTGAGGTATTATCTATTGTTATCTGGGAATCTCTCATCGTACCTATTATAATATCTTAAAATTTCTTGATATCATAATGGTTTTTTCTGATGTGATTTATGGCTTGTTTTTTGTGAACTCATGTACCTCTTGAGAAATCTTCATTGAACAAAATTTAGGTCCACACATTGAACAAAAATGAGCTACTTTAGCACCTTCTGCTGGTAATGTTTCATCATGGTAGGCTTTAGCAGTTTCTGGGTCTAAGCTTAAATTAAATTGATCTTCCCAGCGGAATTCGAAACGTGCTTTTGATAATGCATCATCGCGTTCTTGTGCTAAAGGATGTCCTTTTGCGAGGTCAGCGGCATGTGCTGCTATTTTATAAGCAATGATACCTTCTTTTACATCATTTTTATTTGGGAGGCCTAGATGTTCTTTAGGAGTTACATAACAAAGCATTGCGGTTCCATACCATCCAATTTGAGCGGCTCCAATTGCACTGGTAATATGATCATAACCTGGTGCTATATCGGTGGTAAGTGGTCCTAGGGTATAAAAGGGTGCTTCTTTACAAATATCTAGTTGTTTTTCCATATTTTCTTTTATTAAATGCATGGGAACGTGGCCTGGTCCTTCTATCATTGTTTGAATATCATGCTTCCAAGCTATTTCAGTTAATTCTCCTAACGTTTTTAATTCAGAAAATTGAGCATCATCATTGGCATCTTGAATAGATCCTGGACGTAATCCATCTCCTAAACTAAAACTAATATCATAGGCTTTCATAATGTCACAAATTTCTTCAAAATGGGTATAAAGAAAGTTTTCTTTATGGTGGGTCATACACCATTTTGCCATAATAGCTCCACCACGTGATACAATTCCTGTTAAACGTTTTTGAGTTAATTGAATATAGGCTAAGCGCACACCGGCATGAATTGTAAAATAGTCGACCCCTTGTTCTGCTTGTTCTATTAAGGTATCTCGATATAGTTCCCAGGTTAGATCTTCAGCTATTCCGTTTACCTTTTCTAATGCTTGATAGATAGGAACAGTTCCTATGGGTACAGGAGAATTACGTAAAATCCATTCTCTGGTTTCATGGATATTTTGACCTGTTGATAAATCCATTACGGTATCACCACCCCATCGAATAGACCATGCCATTTTTTCTACTTCTTCAATAATGCTAGAAGTAATGGCAGAGTTACCAATATTAGCATTAATTTTTACTTTAAAATTTCGGCCAATAATCATGGGTTCTACTTCAGTATGATTTATGTTTGCGGGTATAATGGCTCTTCCTTTTGCGATTTCTTGTCTTACAAATTCAGGTTCACAATTTTCTCTGATAGCTACATATTCCATTTCAGCTGTAATAATACCTTTTTTGGCATAATGCATTTGAGATACGTTGTGATTTTCTTTTGCTTTTAAGGGATTACGTCTATTAGGAAATTGGATAGTTTGTTTATTTTGATTAAGGTTTCTTGTATGGTAATAAATAGAACTTGCTGTTGTTAGTCTTTCTGTGTCATTTCGTTCTTGAATCCATTGTTTTCTTATTTCGGGTAAACCAATTTCAATATTTTTTTCATAGTGAGGATCCGTATAAATTCCTGAGCAATCATAAACATTAATGGGATTGTTTTTTTCTTTTTTTGTATCGGTATTGGTATCAGATAAGCTGATTTGCCGAAAAGGTACTTGAATATCTTTGAATTGTTTACCTTGAATATATATTTTTTTTGATGATGGTAAAGGTTCGTAATTTATTGATACATGTTTTGGATGTTGTTTTTGTTTTTCTTTTTGTATTTTTGCGGGGTTACTTATAGCCATGTTTTTCCTTTAAATATTATGTTTTGCAATTCTATCATATTTTTCTTTTATAAAACATAAAAGGCCTTTAGAAATAAAGGCCTTTTTTATTATTACTATGTGGTTTTAGTTTAGAAATATAGTCCGTATTTTAAAATAACACCTGCAAATACAATAGAAACGATAGTCATTAATTTAATAAGTATATTTAATGATGGTCCGGAAGTATCTTTGAATGGATCTCCAACTGTATCTCCAATAACAGCTGCTTTATGAGAGTCTGATCCTTTTCCACCACCGTTTCCTGCTTCAATATATTTTTTAGCGTTATCCCATGCTCCACCTGCATTATTTAGCATAATAGCTAAAGCAAATCCTGTCGTTAATGTTCCTGTTAATAAGCCTAAGACACCAGGAATATGAAATAATAACCCTACTATAATTGGGATAGAGATAGCTAATGTTGATGGAAATATCATTGCTTTTAGCGATCCTGTTGTTGAAATGCTAACACATTGAGCATAATCAGGTTTTGCTGATCCTTCTAAGATTCCTTTAATTTCTCTAAATTGACGTCTTACTTCATTTACCATCGCGGCAGCTGCTTTACTGACAGCTGAGATAGTTAATGCACAAAAGACAAAGGTGGCCATCGAACCAATAAAGATTCCACATAAAAACTTTGGATTAATAATATTTATTTGAAAAATATATACTAATTGTTCAATAGTTAAAGCATCAATATTTACCATGTTTTTTGCGGTTATTGCTCCATTTGTAAATCCTATATTTCCAATATAATGGATACCTTCTCCTGCAATATTACTTAACCATTGTTTAATGGTATCTAGATAAGCTGCGATTAGTGCGAGTGCTGTTAATGCGGCTGATCCAATTGCAAACCCTTTTCCAGTTGCTGCTGTCGTATTTCCTAATGAATCTAATGCATCTGTTTTTTCACGTACTTCGCCTGGTAAACCTGCCATTTCTGCATTTCCTCCAGCATTATCAGCGATTGGGCCGAATGCATCTGTTGCAAGTTGAATTCCTAATGTTGATAACATGCCAATGGCTGCAAATGCGATTCCATAAATTCCTTTTGTAATATCACCAAAACCACCTGTAAATGCGAAGGATAACATAATTCCAATAACAATTGTGATAACAGGAATTCCTGTTGAAATCATTCCTGTTGAAATACCACTTAAGATATTTGTTGCAGGCCCTTCTTTACATGATTCTGATATTTTTTGTGTTGGACTAAAAGTATCTGATGTGTAGTATTCGGTTGCTTGGCCTATTATAAAACCAGCAATTAAACCTACCGATACACTCCCAAATAATCCCCATGAAATAATTCCAGTCATTGCTAATGTAGCTAGTGATGCTAGAACTAATATAGCAGATAGACTCGTCCCTATTAGTAGAGAATGTAATAATTGTTTTTGTGTAGCTCCTTCTTTTGTTCGAATAAAGAAAATCCCTATTAATGAACAAATAATTCCAATGGCAGCTACAACCATAGGAATGACAATATTTCCGATTCCCATCGATGAACTATTAATTGCAATGGATGCGCCTAATGCTGTTGCAGCTAGGATGGATCCACAATATGACTCATATAAATCAGCTCCCATTCCAGCTACATCCCCAACGTTATCGCCTACATTATCAGCTATTGTTGCTGGGTTTTTAGGACTGTCTTCAGGAATTCCAGCTTCTACTTTTCCTACTAAATCAGCTCCAACATCGGCTGCTTTTGTGAAAATACCGCCACCAACTCTTGCAAATAAAGCCATTACTGATGCTCCCATGGCATACGTTAACATGGTATTTGATATTGTTACTAATTTTGCTTTTTGAAAGGCTATCGATTCTATAATAGTCGGTGTTAATTCAGAGTACCCTAATTTTGCTAATAGAGGAGTTGCGACGTTAAATAAGTTTTGATCATAGATTAAATTTAGTACAAGAAACCAAATTGAAATATCAAGTAATCCAAAGCCAACAACAACAAGGCCCATAATAGCGCCGCCTCTGAATGAGACTGTTAATCCTTTGTTTAATGATGTTTGGCAAGCTGCAGCTGTTCTTGCTGATGCATTGGTTGCTGTTTTCATTCCTAAATAACCTGAAACAGCGGACCATAATCCTCCACTTAGAAATACAAATGGGACAAATATACTTTGAACACCTGAAAATGCCATTAAGCTTAATAATATAAAAATAATTCCAAATACAATGGCTACAACTTTGTATTGTTGTTTTAGGTATGCCATGGCACCTTCTTTAACGTAGCCGGCAATTTCTATCATGGTTTCATTTCCTTCAGATAAACCTAATAGTTTTCTGAAAAATGTAAATGCGATTAATAATGCTACTATCGCTGACAGTGGGGCTATCCACCAAAATAAGGGTAATACGCTGATCATATGTTGACTCCTTAATTTCTATATTTTTTTATAGAAAATGATAAAGGCACATTATACAGTAGTTGGTAGTATTGTCTAGATATGGCGTTAATTACTTGCTAATTTTCTTACTAAAATAATACTTGCAGTTCCTATAATGATGTTTGGAAACCATGCAGCAATGATAGGAGGTAATGTTTTTGATAGGCCTAATCCGCTTCCTATTGCCATTAAAATGATATAGGTGAAAATGATGATTAAACTTAATCCTATTCCCATAGCAGATGAGCTTCGATGTGGTTTTAGTCCCATAGCAGCTCCTAGAAAACAATAGATTAACGATGAAAATGCAATTGCATTTTTCATATGTAAGTCCATGATTAATTTAATTGGGTCTTTTCCTGTTTTACTTAAAAAGTCTATTTTTTCTTTTAGTTCTTTTTGATTCATTTCTTCTGTACTTTTCTTTCTAGTTCCTAAATTAATCGGATTGATATCGATATTAATGAATTCTTTTTTAAATTTAATTACAGATATTTTACTGTGATTGTCTGTTTGAAAAATATGCATAATTCCATTAAAAAAAACCCACCCACCGCCATCAATCCATTGTCCTGTTTTAGATCGAATTAATCGTTCTAAATTTCCTTTTTCATATTCAGCTATGGTGATGTTTTTAAATTCTAAACCGTCTTTTTCGGCTATATTGATAATTCGATAGGGTAAGTTATTTTTATATTCGGTGACATTAATGTTGGATTGAATATTTGGTTTATTAGTATTTTTATAGTTTAGTAATAAATTTTTGGCGGTTGTTGATGATGTTGGAATTAACACTTCGCTAAACCATAAACTTGTTAAACTGATAAATAAACCAACAAAAAATACCGGGATTAGTAGTCTTGCTATGCTAATACCGGTAGATCTTAATGCTAGTATTTCTAGGTCATTTGCTAACCGTCCAAATACGGTAATGGTAGCAAATAAAATTGACATTGGAATTGCTATTCCAATTACATATGGAAGTTTAAGAATAATTACAAATAAGACAGTTATGAAAGGTATATTATATTTAACAGCCGTTCCTATTAAATCAAATAAAACAGTGCTTCCTAATAGGATGATTGTAAATGCTAAAATACCACTTAAAAATGGGGTGAGTAATTCTTTAATGAGGTACCGATCAATTAATTTCATAAACTAAAATCATTGCCTAAGTAAAATTTTTTGGCAATTGGGTCTTTTACGATTTCTTTTGGTTTTCCAGATAATATAAGTTTACCTTTGTGAATTATATAGGCTCTATCTGTTATTTCTAACGTTTCTCTTACGTTATGATCTGTAATTACAATTCCAAGATTTCTTTCTTGTAATGATTTAATAATGTTTTGAATTTCATGTACAGCGATTGGATCTATACCTGCAAATGGTTCATCCAATAAAATAAATTCAGGATTGGTTGATAAGGTTCTTACGATTTCGACACGTCTTTTTTCTCCACCTGATAGTTCAATTCCTTTTGAATGTCGTAGATTTAAAATTCCCATTTCTCCTAATAGTTCTTTTAAACGTTTGTCATAATTTTTTTTTGGGATGTTATCTAAAATTTCCCATAAGATGTATATGTTTTCTTCAACGGTTAATTTTTTGAAAATGGAAGATTCTTGGGGTAGATATCCAAGACCTAAGCGGGACCGTTTATACATGGGGATAGTGGTAATGTCAGTGTCATTAAAATAAATGGAGCCACTATCCGGTTTTACTAAACCAGTAATCATGTAAAAGGTTGTTGTTTTTCCAGCTCCGTTAGGTCCTAGTAGTCCAACAATTTCCCCTTTTTTCATTTCAATAGAAATGTTGTCTACAACTTTTCTTTTTGAATAACTTTTGATTAACTTTTTTGTTTTAATCATATTTTTTATTTTGCAAAAAATTCAGATCGTGTTTCTCTTACGACTGCAACTTTAACTTCTCCAGGATAATCCACTTGAGATTCTACTTTTTTAGCAATATCTTGTGCTAATTTAAAAGTGCTTTCGTCATTAATATTTTCTGGATTAACAATAACACGTATTTCTCTTCCTGCTTGAATAGCGTAGGCTTTAGTTACACCATTAAAAGACATGGCTGTTTTTTCAAGTTTTTCAAGTCGTTTTATATAGGTTTCTAATGATTCACGTCTTGCTCCAGGTCTTACTGAGGAAATAGCATCAGCTACCATAACTAATACAGCTTCAATGGTTTCAGGTGGTTCTTCTTCATGATGTGCCATAATACAATTTAATATTTCACTAGATTCTCCATATTGTTCACATACTTCTTTTCCTAGTGTTGTATGGGATCCTTCTCGTTCAAAATCTAAGGCTTTTCCAATATCATGTAACATAGCTCCACGTTTTGCTAAGGTTACATTTACACCTAGTTGCGCTGCCATAACACCTGCAATATGAGCTGCTTCTAAAGAGTGGTATAAGATGTTTTGTCCAAAACTACTTCGATAATGTAATTTACCCATTAATTCTATGATTTTTGGATGAAACTCTAACCCTAGTTTATCAGCTGCTTTTTCTCCATGATCAATAATTAGTTCTTTTAGTTCTTCTTTTGATTTTTCATATTCTTCTTCAATTTTACTGGGATGAATTCTTCCATCTTCTAATAATTTTTTCATTGTGATTTTTGCTGTTTCTCTTCGAATGGGATCAAAAGCAGATAAAATTACGGTTCCTGGAGTATCATCAATAATGACATCTACTCCTGAAATTAATTCAAATGTTCTAATATTTCTACCTTCTTTACCAATAACCCTTCCTTTCATATCTTCATCAGGTAGTTGTACAGTGCTGGTTGTAATACTTGCAACATGATCTACGGCAGTTCGTTGTATAGCATCAGTAATAATTTCTGTTGCTCGTCGTGATGCCGCTTTTTTACCTTGTTCTTCAATAGATTTGATTAGTTTTCCAACGCGTTGTCGTGTTTCTCTTTCTATATTTTCAAATAATTTTTTTTCAGCATCTTCTTTTTTCATTCCTGCAATATTTTCTAGTTCATGTGATAGTTTGCTAATGATTTCTTTTTCTTTTTCTTGTAGTGTTTTTAATTTTTCTTTTTCTTTTTCTATGAATTCCATTTTATGGGTTAATTGATTTTCTTTTTGATGGATTCGGTTTTCATGTTCACCTATTGTTTTATGACGAGCTTTAATTTCATTTTCAGCCTCTTGGATTAGTTTTGATTTATAACGTTTAATTTCGTTTTGAGCATCGTTTAAAATTTTGTCAGCTTGATTTTGGGTTTTATTTAATAGGGTTTTAGCTTCGTTATTTGCTTTTTTTAATTTAGAATCGGTTAATGTTTTTTTAATATAATATGTTGATATTGAAAAACTTATGATACCAATTCCTATTATGAATGGTATTGTTAATGAACTCATTTTTTTATTGTCTCCTTTTCTTGTTTTGGTTCTTCTTTTTTGTTTGATTTATTTACTTTTTCTTTAACTTTCTTTTCTATTTCTTTACTTGCTTCAGGGTTGTCGATTAAATATTTTTTTGCGTTATCTTTTCCTTGTCCCATTCTATTTCCATTATATGAAAACCATGTTCCACTTTTTTCTATGATATCAAATTCGGTTGCTAAATCAATTAAATCAGCTTCATATGAAATGCCTTCGCCAAATTTTATTTCTACTTCTGTAAAACGAAAGGGTGGGGCTACTTTATTTTTTACAATTTTTATTTTTGATACAATACCATAAATATCGACGCCTTTTTTTAAGGTTTCAACGCGTCTAATGTCAATTCGAATAGAAGAATAAAATTTTAATGCTCTTCCTCCTGGTGTTGTTTCTGGATTTCCAAACATAACACCTAATTTTTCTCGAATTTGGTTTACAAAGATTACAACACAGTTAGATTTATTAACAATGGCTGTTAATTTGCGTAATGCTTGTGACATTAGTCGAGCTTGCATTCCCATTTGGGCGTCGCCCATGTCACCTTCAATTTCTGATTTTGGAACTAAGGCTGCAACAGAATCAATTACAATTAAATCGATGGCACCTGATCGTACTAACGTTTCAGCTATTTCTAAGGCTTGTTCTCCATAATCGGGTTGCGATAGTAATAAACTATTTAGGTTTACACCTAGATTTTCTGCATAATTAGAATTTAATGCATGTTCGGTATCAATATAGGCACATGTTCCTCCAACTTTTTGAGCTTCTGCAACCGCATGTAAGGATAATGTTGATTTTCCAGATGATTCTGGACCATAAATTTCTATAATTCTTCCTTTTGGATATCCTCCAATTCCTAATGCAAAATCTAGTGATAAGGCTCCAGAAGAGATAGTTTCAATTTCGTTCACTGGATTATCACCTAATTTCATGATTGATCCTTTTCCGTGTGCTTTTTCTATTTGTGATAAGGCAAATTGTAATGCTTTTGTTTTATTATCTTCCATATTTAACTCCTTTTATTTATGATTGGGTATTTTATAAATAACATTTTTAAATAACCGAAAACGCTGTTAATAATTTGATTATAGCGTATTTCTTGTGATCCACTACATTCTATTATACGACTTATAGTGTTGTTATAAAATGAATAACCAATATAAATTTTATTTTCTTTTTCTTCAAAATCGTGAATTCCTGCTACGGCGATTCCGATATTTGTTTGATAGCGTTTTGTTAGGAAGGATGCTGTGTTTTCTACAAATGTTTTGTTTGGGGGAATCTCATATAAATTAGATGGAGCGTTTAGTAGCGTGTTAAATGATAGCGCTTCATTGCAAATGAGGTGCATATTTTGTGATACGTTTTCTAAGAGTATTTTGCTATAATATGATAATAGTCCATTTGTAAACATATCTAGGATAACTATTTTAGGGTTTGTTGCTTGAAAATAGGCAGTTAAATCAGTTTTTAATTGTTTGTTATAGTCTATTGTTGCTACATCTAATTCTGTTTGAAATTGGTTCATTCTTTCCTCTTTTTAGAGGGGACTATAGGTGGTTTAAACAGGTTGAGTTTGAGCGTTGTTTAAATCTTTTTTTATTAATTCGATTTTATCAACGTTTTCCCAGCTTAAATTTAAGTCGTCTCGTCCAAAATGCCCATAGGCTGCAACTTGTTTAAACTGTGGTTTTCTCAAATCTAATGTTTCTATAATTCCTTCTGGTGTAAGATCAAATGTCTTACGAATTGTTTTGATGATATCGTTATTTGAATAAGATGATGATTCATACGTATCAACAAAAATTGAAATTGGTTCAGCTACACCAATGGCATAGGACAATTGAACTAAAATTTCATCGCAAATACCAGCAGCAACACAATTTTTGGCTATATATCGTGCCATATATGTTGCAGATCGATCTACTTTTGTTGCATCTTTTCCTGAAAATGCACCTCCTCCATGTGGGGCCCATCCTCCATACGTATCTACTATTATTTTTCTTCCTGTTAGCCCTGTATCACCATGTGGTCCCCCAATAACAAATCGACCTGTTGGATTTACATATAATTGATACTCATCTTGTAATAGATTTTCGGGGATAACATTTGGAATTAAATATTGTCTTATATCATGTTCGATTTGTTCATGTGCAATGTCTGGATCGTGTTGTGTTGAAATCACAATGGTATGGATTTTTTTTGGTTTTCTATTTTCATATTCTACTGTTACTTGTGCTTTTGAATCAGGTCTTAAATAATGTAATGTTTTTTGTTTGCGTAATTCAGAACATTTTTTCATTAATTTATGAGAATAATATATAGGCAATGGCATTAGTACATCCGTTTGGTTGCAGGCATATCCAAACATAATGCCTTGATCTCCAGCTCCTAATTCTTTAAAAATTCCGGACCCTTTATTTACACCTATTGCTATATCTGGAGATTGTTCATGAATGGTAGACATAACATTGCAATCGTCGGCAGCAATGCCATAGGTTGATTTTGTATAACCGACTTCTCTTAATGTGTCTCTGACAATACGTTGCGTATCAAGCCATCCTTTTGTTGTTACTTCTCCTCCTACTAATACGAGGCCTGTTGTTGTGTATGTTTCAACGGCAACTCGACTGGAGGGGTCTTGTTTTAAGGCTTCGTCTAATAAGGCATCTGATATTTGATCACATAGTTTGTCTGGATGTCCTTCTGAAACTGATTCTGATGTGAATAAATATGACATTTAATTTCCTTGTAGTGCTACAAAATTGTTAGGCTATTATAGGATGTTTTACTTTGAAACACAATTATTATTGATTTTTATGCTGGTTTTTTTATGTTTATAATATCCATTACAGATAAGGCTGTTTGTAATGCTTGAATGCCTACTTTTCCATGGATTAATGGTTTTTTATTTTCTTGAATACATAATAAAAAATGATTTAGCTCTTCTTTTAGAGGTTCTTTTTTTTCAATATTTATTTGGTGTTCTGTTGGATTTCCAAATTTGATAATGAAATCACCGAAATCATCATGGTCTTCATGGTAATTACTTTCATATAATTTTAGTTCTTGTGTCATATAATTGAGTTCAGCATATCCTTTTGTTCCAGTAATTGATAATTTTCGTATTCGAATTGGAGTGATCCAATTGACTTGCATCATTCCATTTTGATCGCCATAGGTTAACATGATTTCTGCATAATCTTCTCTACCATTAATTAAGGCACTTCCTGCATTACCATAAATATTGTCAGGTTGTTTATTTAATATATATGAAAAAATATCGATGTCATGTACTGCTAAATCAATGATAACGTTGGCGTCTTTTATTTGTGCTGGAAATGCACCTACTCGACGTGAGATTAAGGATGTTACTTTTCCTAATTCATTATTATCAATAATTTCCTTTAGTTTTTGAACAGCCGGGTTAAATCGTTCAATATGACCTATCATGACAATAGTATGGTTTGTTTCTGCTAGTTTAAGTAATTTTTCTGCTTTTTCTACTGTATCACAAATTGGTTTTTCAATTAAAACATGAATTTTCTTTGAAATTACTTCAAAGGCTATTGGATAATGTAATGCTGTTGGAACGGTAATGCTGACTGCGTCAATATTTTCATTTTCTAGCATTTTTGTTAGATCTGTATAGCCTTTACAGTTATACTTTTTTCCAAATTCATTGGTTAGATTTTCTTGTAAATCACACACAGCAACTAATTCGGCATTTTCGATTTCACTATAATTGCGAACATGATGCTTTCCCATGTTTCCTAATCCAATAACAGCTACTTTTACTTTATTTTGCATGACTATATTTAATCATAAATTGTTTTTTTTGACAGCTATTATTAATTTAGTTTGTTATTTTTCTTGTTGACAGGTTATGCCTATTTAGCTATAAATCAACTTTGATTTAGTTTAATTAAGGAGTTTTTAATGTCTGTAACTCAAGAAAATAATGATTTAAAAGAAGAGTCGGTTCAAAATGATTCTGTTGATGTTGAACCTGTTGATCTTGATGCTCTAAAACAAAAATCAACAAAGAAACCTAAAAAAAATGCTAAAAAAAATAGTTCTAATTCCAATAAAGAAGTTATTCAATTACAAGAACAATTAGAAACTGTTATTAAAGAACGTGATGATTTAGCTGCGCAATCTCAAGTTGATCAAGATGCTGCGCAAGCGGGTAAAGAAGAAGCTCTTCGATATATGGCAGAGCTTGAAAATTTTAAACGTCGTAAAAATCAAGAAGTTGATAATTTTAAAAAATTTGCAGCTGAAAATGTTGTGAAAGAATTTTTGCCTGTGTGTGATAATTTTTCTCTTGCTACGTCTCATGCTAATTCTAGTGATCAATCTTCGGAAGAAGTTATTAAAGGGTTTATATTAATTCAACAACAATTAGATTCGGTTTTGGCTAAATTAGATGTCGTGCCTATTGAAACAAAAGATAAACCATTTGATCCTAACTTTCATCAGGCTATTTCTCAGCAAGCACAAGAGGGAGTTGAACCTAATATGATTGTTCAGGAAGTGCAAAAGGGATACCTTCTTAATGGTAAGGTAATACGTCCTTCGATGGTCATTGTTTCTATTTAAATACTAAACAATTTGATATTCTAATTTTTAAGAAATCTGAAATTATGTTCATTGATTTTTTTTAATAACAAGGGAGTGGGGTTGTTCATTTTGTGAACACTTGGTCAGTTTTTTATGGTATTTTGTTTTGTTTCTGGTCATAATAGGGTGTTCTTAGGGGGATGAAAGTTGGCATGATAGATAAATTAGTTATGAGTGTCAGAATTTATTAATAAATCTATATTATAAACAAGGAGTAAATTAATTATGGCGAAAGAAAAAATTATTGGAATTGATTTGGGTACAACCAATTCATGTTTTGCAATTATGGAAGGATCTGATTCTACTGTTATTGCTAACTCAGAAGGATCACGTACGACACCGTCTGTTGTTGCTTTTACAAAAGAAAAAGAACGTTTGGTAGGACAGCCTGCTAAACGACAAGCAGTTACAAATCCAGAGTTTACGTTTTATTCAGCTAAAAGTTTAATTGGAAGACGTCTTAAGGAAATTGGTAAGACATTACCGTATAAGCTATCAGAAAGGAAAGGTGGCGGTATTGTTATTAAAGGACCTGAAAAAGATTATACGCCTGCAGAAGTTTCAGCGATGGTTTTACAAAAAATTAAACAAGATGCTGAAAGTTATGTTGGTGAGACGGTTACAAAGGCAGTTATTACAGTTCCTGCTTATTTTAATGATGATCAGCGAAAAGCAACTAAAGATGCTGGTGAAATTGCTGGTTTAGAAGTTTTACGTATTATTAATGAGCCTACTGCTGCTGCGTTAGCTTATGGTTTAGATAAAAAAACAGACCAAAAAATTGCTGTTTATGATTTTGGTGGTGGTACATTTGACATTTCTATTTTAGAAATTGGTGACGGTGTTTTTGAAGTTCTTTCAACGAATGGAGATACTACTTTGGGTGGTGATGATATTGATGATCTTATTATTGATTGGTTAGTCGATGAGTTTAAAAAAGATCAAGGTGTTGATCTTAGTAAAGATCAAATGGCTTTGCAGCGTTTAAAGGAAGCTGCTGAAAAAGCAAAAATAGAATTATCTTCTACAACAGCTACTGATATTAATTTGCCATTTATTACAGCGGATAGTTCTGGACCAAAGCATTTAAATCTTCAATTATCACGAGCTAATTTTGAATCTATGATTAGTGATGTTATAAAAAAATCATTGGTTCCATGTGAAAAAGCATTAAAAGATGCTGATTTAACTAAAAATGATATTCATGAAGTTATTCTTGTTGGAGGAACTACTCGTATTCCAGCTATCCAAACGGCTGTTCAAGACTTTTTTGGAAAAGAACCTCATAAAGGTGTAAATCCTGATGAAGTTGTTGCGATGGGAGCGTCTATTCAAGGTGCTGTTTTAGCTGGGGATGTTAAAGATGTTGTTTTATTAGATGTAACACCATTATCACTTGGTATTGAAACATTGGGATCAGTTTGTACAAAGTTAATTGAACGAAATACGACGATTCCAACATCAAAAAGCCAGGTATTTTCAACAGCTGCTGATAATCAACCTAGTGTTGATATTCATGTATTGCAAGGTGAGCGTGAAATGGCTGCTGATAACCGAAGTTTAGGTCGTTTTGTTCTTGAAGGTATAGCGCCTGCTCCTCGCGGAATTCCTCAAATTGAAGTTACTTTTGATATTGATGCGAATGGTATTTTAAATGTTAAAGCGCTTGATAAAGGTACTGGCAAAGAACAAAAGATTACGATTCAAGCATCGTCTGGTTTATCGGATGACGAAATTGAAAAAATGAAAAACGATGCTGAAAAATATGCTGATGAAGATAAGAAGAAACGTGAGGAAGTTGATGCTCGTAATGAAGCGGATGCATTAGTTGTATCCATTGATAAACTTTTAAAAGATAGTGCGGATAAGATTAGTGAAGATCATAAAACTAAATTAGAATCAGGTAAAGAAGAGTTACAAAAAGCTATTCAAGATGGTGATATTGAAGCGATCAAAGCTAAAAAAGAAGAAGTTCAAACGGTCGTTTATGAAGTATCGGCAGAACTATATAAACAGAATCCTGAAGAAGCAGCAGCTAATGCTGAAGGTGCAACTGGGGATGCTGGAGCGGATGCTAAAGCTGAAGAAGGTTCTACTGATAAATCATCAGAAGAAAATGATGATAATGTAGTAGATGCTGAGTTTTCTGAAGTTAAAAAGTAAGAATTTAGTTTTATTAGGTGGCTCTTTTGAGCCACCTATGTTATAAAACGTCTTAATATTGATGAATAAGGAAATGTAATGTCTCAAGATTTGTATGGTACTTTGGGTGTTAGTAAAGATGCTTCAGCTTCTGAAATTAAGTCTGCTTATCGAAAGATTGCTCGAAAATATCATCCTGATGTTAATAAAGAAGCTGGTGCAGAAGCTAAGTTTAAAGATATTCAAAAAGCCTATGCTATTTTATCTGATCCTCAACGTAAGCAACGTTATGATCAGTTTGGTGTAGCGGATGATTCGGCTGCAGGTTCTGGAGGTCCCGGAGCTGGTTTTGAAGGATTTGAAGGGTTTTCTGGTAATTTTGGTGGAAATTTTGAAGATATTTTTGATACATTTTTTGGAGGATCTTCTCGCTCTCAATCGTCTCGGTCTTCTTCAGGAGAAGATTTGCGATTTGATTTGACTATTTCGTTAGAAGAAGCAGCGACAGGTGTTGATAAAGATATAGAATTTTATCATTTAGAAAATGATTCGGGGTCTGCTAAAAAATGTTCAGAATGTAATGGGTTGGGGCAGGTTAAAGTGGTTCAACGAACTATGTTAGGATCGTTTCAACAAATTTCAACATGTCCTGTATGTAAAGGTCGTGGGGTTATTGGTCAAAAAAAGGTAAAAAAGAAGTTAACCATTACTATTCCTGCAGGGATTGAGTCAGGGAACCAATTAAGGGTTTCAAATGAAGGCAATGCAGGGCCTATTGGAGGTTCAGCTGGAGATTTATATGTTTTTATTACAGTAAAAGAGCATGATTATTTTCAACGTGATGGGAGTGATATTTATATCACTTTAGAATTGCCATTTACTCAACTTATTTTAGGTTGTACGATTGATATCCCTGTTTTAAATGGAGAAGCTACTTTGAAAGTGCCTTCTGGAACTCAAACGGATACTCGTTTTCGTGTTAAATCAAAAGGTTTGCCTCGTATTCAAGGATATGGGAAAGGTGATATGTATGTTAAGGTGATTGCGTTATTTCCAAAACAGTTATCATCGAAAGAAAAAAAATTGGTAGAAGAATTTCAAATATTAAGAGGCGATGCAAAAACAACTCGTAATATTGAAGATTGTATTGTTAAACGGTAGTTGTTAATTGGTTACGAAATAGATTGTAATATTCTTTTAATGCATTAAGAAGTATTATGTCGTTTTCATTTGTACATGTTTTTAATGTTTCTTCTAATTCATGTTGTTGTTCATCAAAGGTGGAGTTTTCTTCTTGATTTCGATACATTTCTTTTGTTATATAACGTGGTTTTAAATATCGATTTAATAATGTTAAATCTGGGTTTTTTGAAATATTTAAATATAGTCTATTAAATAATTGAATTAAATAATTATCTTGTATACTTGTTCGTTTTGATAGTAATTCTTGTAGTAGATTAGGATAACTTTCAGGGTTTTGAAATAGATCGTGTTTTAACTTATTAAGTGTATCAATATGATGATCAAAGCCTATTTCATGAATTTGGTATTCTATATCCCATTCTTTTTTTATTAATTGAAAATATTCTTTTGATGATTGTTGGATCGATTGAAATAATGAATCTTTCTCGATTAAAGGAATAATAGCTTGGTATGATTCTGTTTCGGTTTCTGTACATGATTCGCCCACAAAGAAATGTTTATTGCTATTAATGTATTGAATACAACTTAGTTTTTCTTCTTCGGTAATAGATTCCCAAGTTTGTTTTGTAGATAGTAATTCTGTCAGGTATTTTAAATTTATCATTAATAATGATTTTGGTTGTAATATTAACGTATAAAAATAACGATAAATATATTTTTCTGGATTTGATCCATTTTCTGGAAAATCTCGGTAACGTTGTTTTATAATGGTATTGCTGTGCATGTTTTCTGGTAATAATATTGGCTTGAATTCTGATAGCCGTTGATTAAATTTTTGTTCTAAATAGGTAACTAATTTTATGGTTAATATTACATCTTCAAATGCATCATGGCTTTGTTCATTGGTTAATAAACCACTTGCTTGTGTGATATCTTCTAATCGAAATGAATAATACTTTTTGTTGTTATTTTCAGTTAAAACCCAAGGAAAGTTGTCTTCGTTATAAAATGCTATATTCTGGAGCCAGTGTAAAATATCTATGTTTTTTAATTTTCCATTAAAATATGGGTTAAACCCATAACGTACTAATATGTTTCTTAAAAATGATAAATCGAAGTTATTTGAATTAAACCCTATGAGTGTTATTTGATTATAGGTTTTAATTAAATTAGAAAAAAAGTTAAATATATTTTGAGCTGCTTCATATTCTGGGGTTCCTGTTTTTTGAAGGTCTAGAACATTAATTTTATTGGTTAGAATGGCTTTTACTTCTGGGCATTGTGTACGATTTAATTTTATTTTTCCTGTTAATGAATCTAAAGGTTCATAGTTTGTATCGGTTAATACAAATGCATAGGAAATAATTTGACCTAAAAATTCTCTGCTAGATGTTTCAAAATCATAAAATAAAAACATAATTGGAGTTTATATTAGTTTAATTTATGGAATATTCCAAATTATTGTTTTGAAAAATACATGTTATTCGTGTACTTTTTCGTTATAAATATAAATGGGTTTGTTATGAAACAATATAAAAAATTATGCGTTTTTAAAAATTTAGTTGCATTTTTCTTTTTTGTAGTTGTTACTATAAGTTTGTCAGGATGTGGTTTAACGGAAGCTTTTATTAATGTTTTTAATGATGATGATGATGATAATGATTTTGGAGATACGTATTCTTATGAAGGTACAGAGTTTAATTATGGATTAACTAGTGATCCTTCTATCTTTTTACAAGAGAATATTTTTTTAAAGAATTCTACAGATGTTACGGATACTATTCATATTATTAATGATGTAGCTAAAGTTGGTTATTTTTTTTATTTTACAGATAATTTTGGACAGGATCCTAATTATGAAAAAAAGGAATATTATAATGTTACTTTTATTAGTAGTTTTGAGTTTATAGATTATAGGTATGAAGAGCAATATCCAACGGTTTCTATCTATGATTCTGGGGCTGATTTTATTCATATTGATACTTATCAATTTCCTAACCATCGTTCTAATTATTTTTTTAATTCTGTATTGCAAGCTTCTAATGTTGTTTGTGTTGATGGTGATTTTATTTTTTGTTCTAATCAAGGGGGACAGGGGGGCTTTTCTGATCGATCAAGGATTGTTAGCCCGAACTTGGCTGTGCAGTATAACTTTCCTGTTATAGCTAAAGTTCTTACTCCAACACCCTTGGGGGATAAAGATATTATTGGGTTGGCTCGTAATGGGGTTCCTTTAGCACGAAAACTTCCTAGTACTCAAGAAGATTATCATGATCTTAAATCTCGTTTAGATGAGTATTATGGTTATCCAGCTGATTCGGGATATTACTATTTTGCAGAGCCAACTTTTTTTACAGGATATGAAGATGATCGTTATTTTCATGGTTATGAATATACTTATTTTGTGGATGAAAAAGACTCAACTAAATTGGTGAGTCGTTCTGATTTGATTGGGATTGCGCTAGATGGATTTCCTATTTATGGGCCAATTGAATATGGAATAAAAGGAACGGTGCCTGATGATTTGGATACATGTAGAGGTCATGTGGGTCTCACTGGAGATAATTTTTCGAATTCGTATCATTATCATATAAAGCCTGTTGAATATATTGAAGATGGGGAAGAAAATCTTTTTATTGAATGTTTTTCAGGTACAATTATCGATTAAATATTTTAATTTTTCTTTTATCAATTAAAACTTTTAGTTGACAATGAACGGTTGATATACTAGTATCCTTTACTACTTAAATGATAAGGTGACGTAATATGGTAAATCAAGGTTCAAAAAAATCAGGTTCATTAGATTTAGGAAAGAAAGCCTCTAAAAAAGATTCTTTAATCGAAGATAAAGATATTCCTTATTATAATGTTACTATTACATGTGCATGTGGTGCTGAATTTGAATCAGGATCAACTTTAGAATCTATTCGTGTTGATATTTGTTCTCAGTGTCATCCTTTCTTCACTGGAGATAGTCGTATCTTAGATGCTGAAGGAAGAGTTGAGAAGTTTAGAAAGAAATACAATCTTAAAAAATAATTATTAATGCTTGATCAGTTTCAAGAGATAGAGCTTAAATTTAATGATTTAGAGCGTAAGATGAGTGATCCTGAGTTGATTGCTGATGTAAAGCGATATCAGTCTTTGGTTAAGCAACATTCAGAATTAAAATTAGGGGTAGAGTTATATCGTCGATTGAAGCTTGTTTTAGATGACTTAAGTGATCTAGAGGAGTTAAAAGATGATCCTGATATGACTGATTTTATTACTCAAGAGTCAGAATTGTTAACTAAAGAAAAGGATGAACTTGAACGTAAATTAAAACTATTTTTAATACCTAAAGATGTTGAAGATGAAAAAAATGCTGTCATTGAAATTCGTTCTGGAACCGGAGGTGATGAAGCTGCGTTGTTTGCTGCTTCTTTATATCGAATGTATACAAAATATGCAGAAGATAATGCTTGGTCTATTGATGTTTTATCTCAAAATGTCACTGGGTTAGGGGGGATTAAAGAAATTTCATTTTCAGTTTCTGGTACTAATGTTTATGGAAAGCTAAAGTTTGAAAGTGGTACTCATCGTGTTCAACGTGTTCCAGATACAGAGTCTTCGGGTCGTATTCATACATCCGCTGCGACGGTTGCTATTATGCCTGAAGCCGAGGAGGTTGATGTTGATATTGATCTTAAAGAGTGTCGTATTGATACGTATCGTGCATCTGGTGCTGGTGGGCAACATGTTAATAAAACAGATTCGGCTGTTCGTATTACCCATTTGCCGTCTGGGTTGGTTGTTGCTTGTCAGGATGAACGTTCTCAGTTTCAAAATAAAGATAAAGCATTACGTTTATTAAGAACAAAGTTATATGAGGTAACTTTAGAAAATAGTAGAAAAGAAGAGTCTCAAGCAAGAAAGTTACAAGTAGGTACTGGAGACCGATCACAAAAAATTAGGACGTATAATTACCCACAAAGTCGTGTTACAGATCATCGTATTAATTTAACTCTTTATGCTTTGGATGCTATTTTGAATGGAGATTTAAATATTTTGGTAGATCCCTTAATTGAAGCTTATCAACTTGAAAAGATGAAGTCATCTTAGATATTTATCGTTATGCTTTTAGCAGATCTTAATCGAGAGGCTACTAAACTATTGGCAGCTGTTTATCCGGATAGTGCTGAATTTGAGGTTGAATGTTTATTAAAATTTTATTTTAAATTTAGTTCTGTTGATTTTGTAAATTATTTACAAATGATTATTTCTGACGACCAATATGCTGCGTGTATGGCTTTGGTTAAGAGACGTATAGCTGCTGAACCTTTAGATTATATTATAGGAAATTCTCAATTTATGGGACGTTTCTATGATGTGGGACCTGGTGTTTTAATTCCTCGTCCCGAAACAGAACTTTTGGTTCAAGAAGCACAATGTTTAATTCCTCATTACTTTTCTTCATCATTCAGAGGATTAGAATGTGGATTTGGTTCGGGTATCATTTCTATTGAGTTAGCTTTGTCGTTTCCGACTAGTTCTTGGTTATCTTTTGATATTTCTAAAGATGCTTTTCATTATGCTTCAATTAATGCTGCTCATTATCAAGTGAATTCTATTGATTGGAAACAATTAAGTTTTTTTGATTCAAAATCACTTTGGCAGGATAGTGATCAACCTCTATTTTTAATATCTAATCCTCCTTATATACCTACCAAGGATTTGGATTCTTTGGATAAGTCTGTTAAAGATTTTGAACCTTTAATTGCTTTAGATGGAGGTGAATTGGGTTTGGATATTTATCGTTCTATTTTTTCTTTATCTGAGGATCATCCTTTTGTTATTTGTTTAGAATGTGGTGTTAATCAGTCTGATTTAATAATTGATCTTGCCACTGAGTTTGGTTTTAAATGTATTAATAAAGTGCTTGATTACCATCATATTACACGTGTTTTATCGTTTACGAATCAACTTTAATATTATATTTTTTAATTTTACTATATAAGGTTGTTCGTGAAATTTTAAGTGCTTTTGCTACTTGTAATAAATTTCCTTTTTTGGTTTTTATTGCATGTTCAATAGCTTGTTTTTCGACCATCTCTAAAGGGAGTACTTCTTTACTAGGTTCTGTTAGTAATTCAACTTTTTGTTCTGTTAATGAGGGGACATGTTGTCCTGGTAAAATACTTAATGTGCTGCTGGTAATAGATGCTCCTTGAGCAATTACAAGACTACGTTGGATAACATTTTCTAATTCTCTTATATTTCCTTCCCATGATTGGTTTTCAAGAAATAGTAAGGCATCGTTGGTAATTGTAGGGGGCTTTATTGATAACTCTTTTGAATGTTTTTGGATAAAAAAATGTGCTAATGCCTGAATATCTTCTTTTCTATTTCTTAGCGGGGGGATGTAAATTGGAAAAATATTAAGTCGATAATATAAATCTAATCGAAATGTTTTATCATCTACTTTTTGTTTTAAAGATTGATTGGTTGCTGCAATAATTCGTACATCAACCTTGATGGATCGTTCACCACCAATACGTTCTATTTGTTTGTTTTGTAATACTCGTAATAATTTTACTTGAAGATCTAAAGGTAATTCTCCTATTTCATCTAGGAATAAAGTGCCTTCATCAGCTAATTCAAATTTTCCTAATCGTTTTTCAGTAGCACCTGTAAAGGCACCTTTTTCATGTCCAAATAATTCAGACTCTATGAGTTCTTTTGGAATGGCGCCACAATTGATTGTTATCATTGGTTTTTTTTGTCGTTTCGAATTATTGTGAATTGTTGTTGCTATTAAATCTTTTCCTGTTCCGCTTTCCCCTTCTAATAGAACGCTAAGATCGTTATCTAGTACAAGACCTATAGCTTTATAGACATGTTTCATTGCAATACTATTTCCAATTAACTCTGTTGATAATTTTGATTCTTGGCTTTGTAAGTAATTTATTTGTTCGTTTTGTCGAGAAATTAAACGTTCATTTTCTAATGAATACATTTCGAATGTTAAAATTCCTAATAAATCTAGTAGCGGTTCACTGTTATATAAGGGACTTTCTTTGGTTAAACTATTGGATGCTTTTAAGGATTGGATACTGGTTTTAAAGGCGTAAATAAGCATAGCTGTATCTTTGGTTGAAAAGCCTCCTTGCATTAGATCTTTTGTTAATAAATGCCATAAGGATAAGATGGATTCCATTACCTTTTTTGATGGATCTGTTAGTTGGCTTGAATCAAATTGTGTTATAACTTGATTTAAAAATTGTTTTGAAAATTGTTTTGTATTTTCGTTTTTTAATAGGTTAGATGATTGTAATTGAGGGTTATTAGATAACTCATTCATTAAAGTAGCTAAAATATGCTCTTCATCAGATTGATATAATTCTAGTGGTTTTTTTTTGTTCATAGTGTTCAGATATTATACAGTTTATAATTGGGGTTTTAAACATTTAATATGTTTTTATCGTGTCATTTAGGTTAAATGTTTCGATACTATAGGTAGGTTTTCCATATTTTATTATTAAATCTTTTTCATTTTCGTTAAAATAAATTCCGGTTTTTTTTACCCAACATCCTGAAATTCCTAAATGATTTTGCATTGATACTACATTGTCGATGTTATCATCAAAAAAGAGAGTCGATTTATTTGGAATTAGGTTATGAGCATTTAGATGATTTGTAACTAAATTTGAAAAATTTTTGAGTGGTTTACCAAACCAATGAATCGGTCTGTTTAGGCTGTTTTCTATTTTTTCTGCAAAATAACCAACTACTGGTTGGAGTCTTTGATTAGCTCTGATATAACGATCTTTGTTACAACATATAATGGGTAAGCTTGGATCTTTTTTTGCTTTAGTTGTAACCGTTTCTAATATATCTTGAGATTGAGATTCGTTGAATCCTGCTAAAATAATAGCTTCTGCTTTATTAATATCCTTAGTTAAACCTTTAATGGGGGCATCAAGTGCGTAATGTTTAGCTGAGTCTGGTCCAATAAAATAAATAATTTTATTTTCTATCAGATTTGATATTGTAGGATCTTTTGCTAAGCCGTGTCCTGATGAAATAATATTATCTAGATTTAATTTGATATTTCCATCAGTATGGAGATTTTTTTTGATATCATTAATATAGTGATAGGAATTGTTACTTGCTAGAAAAGTAGGGCTTTTTGTTTGTAAATAATTAAAGGTTTTAGATGCTTGTGCTAAGAAGCCATTACTTGAATATAATACACCGGACGCATCTACTAAAAATATCGCATTTTTTAATTTATTAATTAAATCAAATAATTTCATGTGATTATAAATGTGTTTTTTGTAAAAGTAGGAGACTCTTCTTTGATAGTTACTTTTGTTACCTTTGCTTGAGGGGGGCCTTGGTGACACCATGTAATCATTTTTTGACAGTTTATTTCTGTGCCCTTGATACACATGCTAACGGTTTGATTGTCGTTATTACATACCCAACCACATAATTTTAGTTGGTTTGCAATTTCTAGACTTGATTGTCTAAAGAAAACACCTTGAACATGACCGGATATATTTAATTGGAATTGCTTGATATTAGTTGTTGTTTCTTTTTCTTTCATACGAGTGTTAATGGGTGTTCATTATATAATGCTTCTATATCTTGAATGTAATAGTTAGGAAATGTTTTTAATAATTTTTCTTTAAGTTTTAGATTTTCTTTTTTTGTTGTTGTTTCAATAAAAAATGTCGATCCTGATCCGGTTAATTGTATTGGAGATGATGTGTTGTCGGCTAATGCTTTATAGATTGTAGCCATTTGTTTATTATAATCTAGTACTACCGGGAGTAAATAATTTGAACACTGGGTTATTTTTTTGTTTTTTTTGTCAATTAGTTTATCAAAATGAGCATAAATTTCTTTTGTTGAACATTCAATATTGGGATAGATTATAGTGAAAAATTGTTTTGTTTTATTCTTCTTTGGGGTTAATTTATCTCCAATTCCTGAAACGTGTTGTAGGCCGCCTTTTAAAAAAAATGAAATATCAGAACCAAATTGTTTGCTAATTTTAAGTAGTTCTTTGTAGCTCCATTCTTTTTTTTCTATTGTATTAATTGCTTTTAAAATGATAGCTGCGTTACTACTAGCCCCTCCCATTCCACTTCCTAGAGGAATTTTTTTGTTAATATGTATTTGGTAGCTATGATTTAAATTTGGGGCTAATGTTTCAATAATTTTTCCAATAATATTTTTTGAATTTGTTGGAATTGTAAATCCTGAATACGTGATTGTATAATCTACAGTTGTTGTTTTTATTGGAGTAATTTCTAATTCATCATATAAAGAAATTTCTTGAAAAAGTGATTCAATAGGATGTAGTGAGTTTATTCCTTTAGGTTTATAAACATTTAGCGATAAATTGATCTTTGCATATGATTTAACGTAATATTTCATATGATCTAAAGAGAAACCTTTGGTTTCTCTTTATTTATCCTTCTGCTTCAGTTTCTGTTTTGGCTTTTTCTTCTGTGTTTTCAAGCTCTTTATTTTGCTCGATTTTATAAGATTCTTTTAATGAGTCTAATAAAGTAGCAATTTCTTGGTTTCTTTTTGTTATGAAAAGTTGGTTTTCAATGAATTGTTTTACATCTTTTAATTCTTTTTCTTTTACCATTTCTTTATTATCTAATTTGAAAATGTGATATCCTGCTTCAGATTTGATAGGTTTTGTGTAGCTGCCATTTCTTTTTAAATTAAAAATTGCATTTTTAAAATCTTCGCTTAAATTTTCTTTTGTGAATTTTCCTGGTATTTTTCCATTATTTGTTGCCGTTGTTTTATCAATTGATTTTGTTTTTGCTAATGTTTTAAAATTTGATCCGTTTCTTAATTTTCGGTGTAGATTTAAAGCTTCTTTTTCTGTTTTTACAACAATATGTGATATACTTCTTTCTTCGTATGCTTTGAATAGGGTATCTTTATTTTTTTCATAGGCATCTATAATTTCTTGTTCTGAAACTTTTATTTTTGGTGTTATTGTTTCTTTTACAAATATGTCAATTAATCCTTGCTTTTTTTGATATTCAAATTGATTTGTTAATGTTTTTACATATTTTTGATATTCTTCTTTCAAGTTTAGTGTGTTTTTTATGGCTTCTTGATATAAAATTTCGTTTTGTATTAATTGATTGATAATATATTCACCTTGTTTCTCAGCTGGAATTTGTTGTTTAATTTCATCTGGTAAATTATTAAATCCAATTTGTATTTCTTCTTTTGTTATATCGCTTTTATTGACCTTTACAACCCAATCTGATTTGTTGCTGTTAAGGCAACTTACTAATAGTAATGGTGTGATTATAATGATAGCTAAATGTTTTATATTCATTGTTACCTCCATGTAACTTGTATTTATTTATATTATATCTATATTATAAACGTTTCAACTATTATATTTGTGTCTCTACTGGGGTTTCTTTATTTCTTTCAAGATTTATTCGATTTTGGTTATCGATTGCTGCTATTTTAACATTAATTGTATCGCCTACATTCAGATGGTCTTCAACTTTTTTTACATGGTCAGAGGAAATTTTTGATATATGAAGTAATCCTTCTTTTCCTGGTGCTATTTCAATAAATGCTCCAAATGCTACTGTTTTGGTTACTTTACCTGTAAATGTTTCCCCTACTTCAGGATCTTTTATTAATAATGTGATATATTTTAATGCTTTGTCTAGATTTGTTTGGTTGGGTGAGAATATTAGTACTTCACCTTTGTTATTATCGTTGATTGTGATTGTAGCACCAGATTCTTCTTCTAATTTTCTTATCATTTTTCCACCTGATCCGATAATTGTTCCTACTTTGTCTGGGTTTACTGAAAGTGTATGGATTTTTGGAGCGTTTTCAGATAAATTTTCGTTTGGTCTACTGATGACTTCTTTCATTTTGTTCAGAATAGATAATCGTCCTTCTTTTGCTTGGTTTAGTGATTCTTTTAAAATCTTTTCAGATAAACCAGAAATTTTAATATCAAGTTGTAAGGCAGTTATTCCTTTTTCTGTTCCTGCTACTTTAAAATCCATATCTCCATAATGATCTTCTAATCCTTGTATATCTGATAATATGATATAGTCGTCTCCATCGAGTAATAGTCCCATTGCTATACCTGAGACAGGTGCTTTTATTGGTACGCCACAGTCCATTAATGCTAATGATCCAGAACAAACTGATGCCATTGATGATGATCCATTTGATTCTAATATTTCTGATACTATTCGTAATGTATAAGGAAAATCTTTTTCTAGGTCTGGTAATACAGCTTCTAATGCTTTTTGTGCTAATGCACCATGGCCTAATTCTCGTCGGCCGGTTCGAATCATACCTACTTCACCTACTGAATAAGGAGGAAAGTTATAATGGAAAAAATATTTTTTTCGTTTTGTTTCGCCTAAACCATCGACAATCATTTCATCTGTATTGGTACCTAGGGTGATTGCGCCTAGACTTTGAGTTTCTCCTCTTGTGAATAATGCTGAACCATGAACACTTGGGAGAACTGAAACCTCTGATGCTATAGGTCTTATTTCATTTGGCTTTCGACCATCTACTCGAATTCTTTTTTCTAAAATAGTTTGTCTTATTTGATTTTTTTTGATTTTGTTAAAAACGTTTGATACGACTGATTCATTATCTTTTTCTTCATTGATAAATGTCTCATTAACATTATTTTCTATTGCTTTTAATGTGTCTTCTACTTCTTGCTTGTTAGTACTTTCTGTTAATCCGTTACTAATTTTGTTTCCCAGAAATTCTGTGATTTTAGTTTCATATTCTTTTAATTCTTCAGCTGGTTCTGGTAATGATATTTTCTCTTTTTTAGTTTTTGACTGAAGTTCTTCTTGAAGGGTAATGGATTGTTTGATGTAGTCATGGCCTTCAAGTATAGCTGTTATAAGTTGTTCTTCTGTTAACTCATTAGCACTTGCTTCAACCATTAAAATGGCGTCTTTTGTTCCTGCTATGGTTAGGTTTAAATCACTATTACTTAGTTCATCTGCGGTTGGATTAAATATAAAATTATTATCTACATAGCCTACATTTACAGCGCCGATAGGCCCATTAAATGGTATGTCAGAAACACTCAATGCTGCAGATGCCGCTATAATGGTTAGTGGTTCAGTGACGACAGCTGGATCATGTGAGATAACATTAATAATGACTTGAATGTCATTGTGAAATCCTTTAGGAAAACTTGGGCGTAGGGGTCTATCTATAAGTCGTGCTATAAGCGTTTCATCTGTACTTGGTCTTGCTTCACGTTTAAAAAATCCACCTGGTATTTTTCCAGCTGAGTACATTTTTTCGGTGTATTCAACAGTAAGGGGTAAAAAATCTATTCCTTCTTTTGGTTGTTTAGACATACATGCTGTTGCTAATATAATGGTATTACCTACTTGAAGGGTAATGGATCCGTTCGCTTGTTTTGCCATTTTTCCAGATTTTATTTGGATGGACTTGTTTGCAATAACTGATTCTACAGAAAATTCTGATTCATTCATTTTATTTCCTTTATTATTATTTTATTAATAGATTTATTGATAATCAATTTTTTATTTTTAACTTTTTTGCTAATTTTTTATAATCTTCAGGTTTCTTTTTAGATAAGTAGCTAACGAATTTTTTTCGCTTTCCTACCATTGCTAATAAACCATTTCGTGTTGAATTATCTTTTTTATTTTCTTTTAAATGCTTGATTAGATGATTTATTTTGTGTGTTAATAATGCTATTTGTAGTTCAATTGATCCTGTGTCGGTTTTATTAATAGCATATTCTTTTATAAGTTCTTTTTTTATTTTAGGTTTGGTTGTGCTCATTCTTAAGGTCTCCATTAATATTATGCTTTTTAATTTTAAGCAATATACATTATCATAATATTGTTATTTTTAGCAATAATATATTAGATTAATAATTTATTATCATGTTGATAGGTAACATTGTATACTTAATTAAATTATATTAAAAATAGAAAGGATTGTGATAGATGGGTGTTTTAGATGTTCTGGAAGTTCCTAATATATTACTTGCTCAGACCGCTGAAAATGTTGTTGATTTTGATCATACGCTAAGTACTTTTGTAGATGATTTGTTTGATACGATGCATGTTTATAAAGGAATTGGTTTAGCGGCGCCTCAAGTAGGGATTTTAAAACGGGTTTTTGTTTGCCAGTATGAAAATCAACGTTTAGTGTGTGTTAATCCTATTCTTGAGCTATATGGTGATGAATTGGAATCAGAAGAAGCCTGTTTAAGTATCCCTAATGTTTTAGCTACCGTTACTCGATATAGTTGTGTTAAAGTACAGGCTTATGATGTTAATGGTAAGCGTTTTAACCAATCTTTTGATGGTATGATGGCTATTGTTATTCAACATGAAAATGATCATCTTGATGGAGTTTTGATTACTGATAAATCATTGAATACACGTTATAACTATGATCAATCTGAAGGGATAGAAAAGGAATAAGATATGCAAAGAACTGTACTAAAATCAAAAATTGCTTATGCTGTATTAACGGATGCTAATTTGTATTATGAAGGTAGTATTGGTATTGATCGTGATATTATGGATAAAGCTAATATTATTCCTAATGAACAAGTTCAGGTTGTTAATGTTAATAATGGAGAACGATTAGTTACTTATGCTATTCCTATGGAGCGTGGTTCTATGAAATTTGTTTTAAATGGCCCTGCTGCTCGAAAAGGACTTTCTGGAGATGAAATTGTTATTATCTCTTACATTGGTGTTCAAGATGGAGATGTGTTTGATCCTATTATTATCGACTTAAAACATGACTAATCATTTCCCAGTAAATTTTTCATATAAAAAGGGAGAAGCTTATATTGGGGATGTTTCTTTAAAGGATGTTGTTGATCAGTATGGGTCTCCTTTGTATGTTTTAGATTCTCGAACTATTAGTCATAATTGTCAGCAATTTTTAACACCTTTATCAGAGTCTTATTCTAATTCTCGCGTTTTATATGCTTGTAAAGCTAATTTAACAGTTGGTATTGCACAATTTTTATATCGTTTAGGAATGTCTTTTGATGTTTCTTCTGGAGGAGAATTGTTTACACTTATTAAAGCAGATATTCCACATGATTCTATTTACTTTCATGGTAATAACAAAACTCATTCAGAACTGAAGTTGGCTCTTGATTATGGGGTTACAATTATTGTTGATAATTTACAAGAATTAATTAATCTTATTCAATTAAATACTACCAAAAAGTCTGTTCGTGTGATGTTACGTATCAAGCCTGAAATTGATGCTCATACACATGAGTATATTAAAACTGGGCAATTGGATTCAAAATTTGGTTCTGAAAAAGATGATTTTAAACATTTTTTTAAATTGTTTCAATCTCATTCTTGGATTCAGTTTGTAGGAATTCATTGTCACATTGGTTCTCAAATTTTTGATACAAAACCTTACTATGAACTTATTGATACTATGTTGCCTTTTATGAAGCATCTCGTAGAAGATTTAGGTTTGGAAATCTCTGAATTTAATTGTGGGGGAGGGATGGGAATATTTTATTCTGAAGGGGATTCTCCGTTTAATATTCATGATTTTATTATTGATTTTACATCTTATATTGTAAAACAATTTGAGGCATTTTCTATTCCTCCGCCTATGTTATTGTTTGAACCAGGACGATCTATTATTGGTAATGCTGGGATAACAATTTATCAGGTTGGTACTGTCAAACATATACTAAATATTAAATCTTATATTTTTGTTGATGGAGGGATGGCCGATAATATTAGACCTCTTCTTTATGATGCTCAGTATATGGTAGATAAAGTATTTAAGAAAAATTTACCTACACAACCTTATTCTATTGCAGGAAAATTTTGTGAATCGGGAGATATTTTGGTAGATGATGCTATGATTGAAGAGGTTTCAGTTGGGGATTATTTGATTGTTTTTTCTACTGGAGCGTATAATTATTCTATGGCATCTAATTATAATCGAAATTGTCGTCCTGCTATGGTTCTGATTGATGGGTCAACCGTGGTACCTTTATTAACTCGAGAAACGTATGATGATTTATTACGTTTTGATTGTCGGTTTAATGGGTAGTTATACATTAATTTTAATTAATTTACGATTATGGCGATAATACAACAAATTCCATATTATACTTATATCAGTATTTTTGTTGATGTAATACTGGTTTATTTGCTCATATACCGCTTTCTTGCGTGGTTAAAGCGTTCTTATGCATTAGACTTAATTAAAGGGCTAATGTTAGTGATTTTAGTGTTTTTAGCAAGTCACATTTTGTCTTTAACGACTTTAAATTGGATTTTAGAGCGTTTTGCTACCGTTTTGTTGATTGTTGTTGTTATTATTTTTCAACCTGAGTTACGTCGCTTTTTGGAACGGGTTGGTGCTACAGGACAATTATTTACACTTTCGTCATCATTCCCTGAAATGAAATCAACGGCTACTATGCAGTCTTTAATTCGTGCTGTTGATTATTTATCAAGAGAAAAAATTGGTGCCATTATTGTGATAGAAGGTCAAACATCTTTGAGTCAATATTCTCATACAGGGATACAAGTTAGAGGTGATTTGAATATGGAAATGTTGTCATCTTTGTTTTGGCCTGGATCTCCTACACATGATGGTGCTGTTATTATTAAGGATAATATGATTGAAGCGGCTGGTTGTTTTTTGCCTCTTACAGAATCTTCTATTACAGATCGTAGTTTAGGAACTAGACATCGTGCTGCTTTAGGTTTATCAGAGGTTACTGATGCTATTGTTATTGTTATTTCTGAAGAATCGGGTGTTATTTCATTGGTAGAGCATGGTGTTATGACACGATATCTTACTAAAGAAGCTTTACAAACTCGTTTGGTATCACTACAGTCTCAATCTGATACGGGATTTAGTGGCTTTAGTTGGAAAAACCCGTTTAAATCGTTATAGGGTTTTATAAAGTCGAATAGAGGATTCAACTTTATTGCATTGTTTTAAATTGCTAAGTGCTGTTTCTACTTCTATAAAGTTTTGATGTTCGATTGTGTTTGTGATAATTACAATTTCAGCTATATTGGTATCACTTTCTTTTTGAATAATTTTTTCGATACTAATGGATTGTTCTGCAAATTGGAGGGATACTTGCTCTAAGACCCCTGGTTCGTTTTTTACATTAATTCTTAAGTAATATTGTGACATGGTTTTGTTAAGTGGTTTTATTTTTCCATCTTGGAAATTTGTTTCTAAGTTTCGTGATGATGTTTGTTGTGAAATTCCAAATGAAATATCTATAATATCTGAAATAATTGCGGATGCGGTTGGGGATCCACCAGCTCCTTTTCCCATTAACATAGCTTCTCCAACTTGATCTCCAACAACATATACTGCATTGAATTCATTATGAACACTCGCTAATGGATGATTAAGAGGAATTAGAGATGGACATACTTGTAATTCAAATTCATTGGAGTCTAACTGTTTTCCTTGTGCTAATAAGCGTATAGCATATCCTAATTCAGTTGCGTAATTAAGATCTTTTAATGTTATAGATTCTATTCCTTTATAAACAATTTCGTTTACTTGGCTATCTAACTTAAATGCGACTGCAGCTAAAATAGAACATTTGTAAGCGGCATCTAATCCACTAATATCCATCGTAGGATCTAATTCAGCAAATCCTAAGTCTTGAGCTTGTTTGAGAACGGTATTAAATTCTTTTTTTTCATCTTTTATTTTGGTTAAAATATAATTGGTTGTTCCATTAATAATTCCATAAAATGCTTTAATTTTATTAGCAGCAAAGCCTACCTTTAAAGCTCTAATAATAGGAATGCCTCCACCGACAGCTGCTTCAAAGCAAATATCAACACCATTTGTCTGTGCCATTTTGAAGAAATGTTTTTTGTGTTTGCTAATGACTTCTTTGTTCGCTGTTACGATATGTTTTTTATTGGTTAATGCTGTTGTTATATAGTCTAGGGCAGGGATTTCTCCTCCTATAACTTCTACTACTATTGAAATGTTAGGATCATTTAGAATGTCATTTGCATCTGTTGTTAATAAGGATGGGTCTGTTATTAAATCTAAATATTTTTCTGGTGATCTTACAGCTATTTTTTTTATTATTAGAGGCCGTCCAATTCGTTTTGATATTAATAATCCATTTTCGTTTAATATACGGTATATATCTTGACCTACATTTCCAAATCCAATTAACCCTATTTCTATCATGATTATTTCCTATTGGATTTAACTATATCAATCTAAAAGCATTTTTAAAAGTTAAATCATTTATTTTTATATTTCTATTTTTTTACTTACTTACTAGAATAGAGTTAATGAGTCTCTCTAATTTATTATTAATTGAAATTCAAAATCATACTGTGACTGTATCTTTATGTAACTCAGTTGGTAAAGTTTTGGATAAGAAAAGCCGATTATTTGATTGCCATCATTCTAATGATTTTGGTAAATATGCTGATGCAAATGAATTTTTATATGCAACTCGATCTGCAATTAATAGTTTGATTGTGTCTTTACCTAAGCGACATGCTATTCATTCTATAGGTATTGTTGGTCAGATGGATACATTTTTATTTTGTGACCAGGAATCAGGGATGGTTTTAACGCCATCTTTTTATTTAGAGGATGATCGAGCTTTGGATACTTATATGAATATAAAAAATACATCTATTATTCGTAATTATAAAGATATAACACATCAATCTTTATCACGTTATTCTCTTTTTACTCATTTAAAATGGTTTCTTGAAAAGGGAATGTCTTTATTTTCTTTTTCGCCACAACGTAGTCTTTGTATGAGTTTGGAATTATATTTATTATTTAATTTAACCGGTTTAGAAGCTTTTCAACAAGATTTAGTTTCAGCATCTTCAACTGGTTTTTTTGATTTTAAAGATAAAGATTTTAGTTCTATTATTATTAAGGATCTTAAATTAAACCGAAAGTGTTTTCCAGAATTAGTTTCTCCATTTGCAATGCAACAAAAAAGTAAGGGTTTTATTCCTTTAAAAGATGGTATTCCAGTTAATTTTTTGACTCATTCTTCTGTTAAAAATTGGTTATTTGATTCTCAAATACAGTGCGGAGCACTTAATATTCATATTTCAAATCGTCATATTAGTTTAGAACAACATATGGGATTAGAAATGCTGGATTCTAATAATTTTGTTTCAAAGTCTCTTGTCGTTAAAGCCCAAGAGGAATTTTATTGTTTAAAAGATTCTATTACAGTTCCATTTTTTTCTGATAAATTACTTTCATTACCTTTTTCTGATATTGTTTCAAAACAAGTTGTTTTTTCTAATTCTCAATCTTGGGTTGTATTGAATCCAGATAGTTCTGATTTGAATCAAGAATTTGCTCTTATTAATAAGGGGGGAGATTCATTAGATTATATGTTTGAAAGAGCTTTGTTAGAGGGGTTGTTTAATGTTTTACGATTAAAAATAGCTAACTTTGAAACTGTTTCAGCATTGACTCCCCATACATTTTATTGCACATCGACACTTGATATTCATGATTCTGTTTGGCAACTTTGTGCTGATATTTTTCAGCATCCTTTAGTTATTGTTGATATGGAACAATCACATTTAGGGTTTATGTCTGAATTACAGGATTCTATGCACAATAAATCTTTTTCTAAGCCGTATCAATCTAAAATTATTACGCCAGTTCAGGATCCTATTTCTAGTTATGCACGTTATCAATCATGGTTATCTTATTATCAAAAGATTTTTAAAAATTGAAATTTTTTCTAATTTCGTCTAACGTTCCTTTATGACTTTAAATCTTATTATTAATACGGCTGTAGAGCCTTTTGGGTTTTCTTTAGAAAAAGATGGGAGTTGTTTGGTTTCAATCAAGCAAGCTGGAGATCGCCATTTTTCTGAATCTATGATTTCGATGATTGATCAATATTGTCGTTTATATGCTCAGGGTTTATGTGATATTGATAGTATTGGAGTTGTTAATGGGCCTGGTAGTTATACAGGTATTCGTATTGGTGTTTCTTATGCGAAAACGTTGGCATATTCTTTGAATTGTCCTGTGGTTGGTTTATCTTCTTTAGACTCATTAGCTGTTCAGTCTATTAGTCAGTCTTCTGTTTTTGCTGTTATTTTATCGGCTAAACCTCAACACGTTTATTTTCAGCTATTTAATTGTGTTAATACTATTAACCCTATTTCTGATTTAGTATTACTTCATATAGATGATTGTTTTAATTTGCTTGAATCATTTAAGTCACGTTTAGATTGTTTTGTTTGTTCTAAATTACCTTTGTTTGATATGTGCTCTTTTCAGCATTTGCAATTTCATTCTGTTGATATTGATTGTAGTCGATTATTTGTTTTATTGAACAAAACATTACAAGCTGTAACGGATCCTTCTGTGAAGAATCTATCTTTAAATTATATTTGTCAGCCCAAGATAGGGGCTTAGTTATATGTTTAAGATATTTTGAAATGGGGAAGACAATAGTGTTATCATGAAAAATTTAATACATTCTGTACTACTTTGTGTAGTGTTAAGTACCATTATAAATGGATTTTCTGTTTATGATATGTCAAAGAATCATCTATCTGTTAAATCATTAGGTATGGGAACTGCTTATACCGCCTTTGCTGAAGGAGAAGCGGCTACATTGCTTAATCCTGCGGCTCTTTCTTATCCAGGTTCATCATATTCTTTTCAGCAATTAGATTATGATAAATTGGACTATAACCTTTATCAGGCTCATTATTATTATAATAATCCGATTGGTATTTCGTCTGTTATTAAAGAAGATTTTCAAGGTAATAAATTAACGATGAATTCGGTTGGATTAGGGGTTTTTAGTCAGAATGGTGTTAGTTGGGGGGTAAATTATAAATCTATTTTTGGAAATTATGATAATCAACCTGTTAAAGGGTGGTCTTCTGATTTAGGCGTGTTAATTCGTTTATATCCTGGTTTAAATGCTGGGTTTTTAATTCAAGATATTTATTCTAAAGATTTAAATTTAAATACAACATTTAAAGGTGCTTTAGCAGGGTTTTTAAATAATAATTTATTGGGATGGTCTCTTGAATTATCTTATGATAATCAAATAAAAAAAGTTGTTACGACAAGTTTTGGAACGGAGTTTCTTTTATCAGATACCTTGGTATTTCGTTCTGGTATTAATAAAACAGCTTTGTTTTCAGGGGCTAGTTTGCAGTTACCATTTGTTAATTTAGAGTTTGGAATCAAAAATGATTTGCAGGATTTAAAAGGTAATTATTATTCAACTTCATTTAAATTTGGTAGAGGCTCAGATATTGCTAAATTTAGAAAACGATATGCTTTGTTTAAGCGATCTGCCTATGCTGAAATGGTTATCGGAGGTAATGTTCAAAAAGGAAAGTCCGAAGTGAGTTTGTTAGGCGGATATAAAATTGGATCTAATGATTTGTTAAAGTTAATTCATCATGCTAATCAAGATTCTTCATGTCGTGGATATATCATTAGAATTGGTAATTTTCGGTCTTCTTTAACGGATTTAGGATTGGTTCAAGAGATTAGGGATGAATTATTAAAGGCTAAAGAATTTGATAAAAAAATTATAGTTTATTTAGAAGGATCGGTTGGATTGCCTGAATATTATTTAGCATCATTGGCTGATCTTATTATTATGCCTCCTTTAGGAACTTTAAGTCAGTTTGGGATTGATATTGAAGTTAAAAAAGCATCTGATTTTTTTGAGAAGTTAGGTATTCATACTACTGTTTTTACCTCAGGTAAGCATAAAGCATCAACGGATCTTTTTTCAGATTCATTAACGGATTTAGATCGAGAACATTTGAATTATTTGATTTCGGATCTATTTCAAGATGTTAAAGATCAAATTAAGGTGTCTCGTCAGTCTGTTTCAGATGCTATTGAACGTATTTCAGATGGGTCTATGATTACGGCTAAAGATGCAAAAGAAATGGGTTTAGTAGATCGTTTAGCCTATTGGCCAGACGTTTATTCAATCGTAGATAATTATGATTCTGAGTTGGAGAAATTGAACTTAACAGATTTTATGGTTTCTAAACAACCGTCTATGTTTCATTTTTTTAATCGTATTGCTGTTCTTGAAGTAGATGGTTCTATAGTGAATGGTAATAATTCAAGCAATTTTATTTTTGGAGGAAAGGCTACAGGAGCAGAGGAATTTGATCGACTTGTTGAAAAAGTTAGTGAGGATGATAAATTTAAAGGTGTTATTTTAAGAGTTAATAGTCCTGGAGGTAGTGTATTAGCATCGGATCGTATCTATACAGCAATTGAACGCTTAAAAAGTTCTGGTAAAAAAGTATATACATCTATGGGGTCTATAGCAACTTCAGGTGGTTATTATGTTGCTGCTAATTCAGATAAGATTTATGCAAATTCTTCATCTATTACGGGTAGCATTGGGGTCGTATCTTCGTTTCGATCTTATAGCAAACTTGGAGATGAATTGGGTGTTAAAACGGACTCTATTAAAACGGGTGAGTTTATGGATATGTATTCGTCATTAAATGAGTTAGATAATGTAGAAGAAAAGCTTATTAAAAACTTTCAAGATAATTTTTATCAAGAATTTGTTTATAAGGTGCAGTCTAATAGACGCCTAACGGATGAAGAAGCTTATACTGTTGCTCAGGGACAATTATATACAGGTAAACAAGCTCAAAATATGAGAATAATTGATGATATTGGTGGGTTTTATGATGTTGTTGATGATTTAGCTAATGATTTAAATATTGAGGATCCTGATGTTGTTTTTGTAAGATCTACTAGTTCGTTTAGGCTGCCATTTGGGAATGCGACTGTTCAATCTCAGTTTTATGAAGTTATTTCATCATTTATTCCTATGTTTGGATCCTCTTATCTTGCAGAGGATGCGTTACAGTTTGATTTTAAATAAGGTTTCTTAGTTTTATTTTAAATAATGTAAACCATATTGGTTTAAGCCAGTTTAGCAATAATATTATAATTACTATGCTTACTATTATTATGAGACTTATACTATAAAGGGACGTTTTTTTTGATTGATTAATTTTATCAGATATTTTTCTTTCATAATTATTAATTTTATTTTCAAATTTCTTTAAACTCACAAGTGTTTATTTAAAATTTCTATGTATATAAACTTCAATACGCCGATTTTTTGCTTGGTTTTTAAGATTAGATGTTCCATCTCGATTTTTGTTGGGGACTAATGGGTATGCATCGGCCATTGCAATAGCGCGTACTCGTTTTTTAGGAATGCCTGCTTTAATTAATTCTTTCAGAACATTGGTTGCTCGATGTGCAGATAGTTCCCAATTTGATTCATATAATTTTGTTTTTATGGGCATGTTATCGGTATGGCCTTCTATTTTTACAATATAATCATCGTATTTTGATTCTTGGATGGCTTGAGATATATGACTTAACATGGGAATCATAACTTGTTTTAGTTTAGCTGATCCTGATTGAAATAAAACTTGTGATGAAAATCTTAATTTGAGACCTAATGGATCTGGTGTGATTGATATTTTTCCTTCTAGTTGTTCGTTTTCTACTATTTCATTAAGTTTTTCATTCATGGATGAAAAGGGTTGTTCAGATTCGGTTTTTTTAAAGGTATCACTAATACCTGATGCCATTTGTTCTACTTTTGCTTGATCGATAGAAGATACAGATAATAATAATACAAAAAATGCCATTAATAAGGTGATGCTATCAGAATATGTCATTAACCAACTTTCGTCAGCTACAGGTCGTTGCTTTAATTTTTTTCCCATTAATCTTTTTTGGTTAGATCAATCCAACTATCAGGAGGGATGAATCGATTGACTTGATCTTGTATTTCAAAACTTGGTTTTCCTTCGCTTAATAGCACTAAGCTTTCCATTAAAATTATATTTCTATATCGTACCATTTCTAATGTTTGTCTTACTTTTTCGGCTGCCGGTTTGAAAATTAATTGTGCAAAAATAACACCGTATAAGGTTGTTAATAAGGCTAATGCTAAACCAGGACCTACATTAGCTATATCTCCCCCCATATTATCTAACATGATAATAAGACCAATTAAGGTTCCTATCATTCCAAATCCTGGTGCAAAGCCAGCCATGGTTTGTAAAATATTGGCATCAATCATTTGTCTTTCATCAATTGATTCAATAAGATCTTCAATTAAGAGTCTCAGTTGGCTTCCTTTTACACCTGTTGAAATTAAATCTTTACTATATTGGATGATAGGATCTGTTATTTTTTGTGTTTCAATAATATTTTCTACTGCTTTAAATCCTTCTTTATTATTAATTTTTGACCATTCAATAACACTTAAAGCATCTTGGGTTAGTTTTTTAGAGCTAATATGCTGAGGGAAAAAAATTCCAAATAAGCTTAATACACTTCGCATGACATATTTTGCATGATAGGAAATCATCGTTGCTGCAAATGTTCCGCCTAAAACCATGATAACACTATTTAAACTTACAAAGATCATGTAGTTTTCTGTACTATTTATAATAGCAACAACAAATAAGCCTACGCCAAATACGATTCCTAAAAATGTCCATAATGAAAATATGCGTTTTACCATAACATTGAGTACTTAATAAAAGTATAGCTTAAGTAATTCATATTTCAATTACTAATGTGTTCCATAAGCTATGATGGCATCTGCTACTTTTTTGAAGCCTGCAATATTGGCACCTTTTACATAATCAACATAACCTGTGCTTTGACCATACTCTAAACATTGTTGGTGAATTTTTTTCATAATGGTTTTTAGTCGTTCATCTAAATCTTCTCGTGTCCAACTATATCCCATTCTGTTTTGAGCCATTTCTAAACCTGATACAGCTACACCTCCAGCATTGGCAGCTTTACTTACTCCAAATAATGTTTTTGTTTCTCTAAAATAGTGAATGGCTTCAGGAGTTGATCCCATATTAGATCCTTCTGCAACACAAATACAGCCGTTTTTTACTAATTCTTTTGCGTCTGTTAAGTTTAGTTCATTTTGTGTCGCGCTAGGAAATGCAATATCACATTTTATGTGCCATGGTGTTTTTCCTTCATAAAAAGGAACATTATATTTTTCTGCATATTCTTTGATTCGTCCATGTCTATTATTTTTTAAATCTTTTACAAAATTTAATTTTTCTTCAGTAACACCTTCTTCATCATAAACTGTGCCACTAGAATCTGAAAATGAAATTACTTTACCACCTAACTCTATTACTTTTTCAGCTGTATATTGTGCTACATTACCAGAACCTGAGACGACACATACTTTTCCACGAATATCTTCTCCTATATGATGTAACATTTCTTGTGCAAAATAGACACAGCCATAGCCTGTCGCTTCTGTTCGAATTAAACTACCTCCCATATTTAGTTGTTTTCCTGTAATCGTTCCTGTAAAGTTATTTTGAATTTTTTTGTACATGCCAAATAAATAAGCAATTTCTCTTCCGCCTACCCCAATATCGCCCGCAGGAATGTCAATGTTTGACCCTATATGCCGATGAAGTTCTAACATAAATGCTTGGCAAAAACGCATAATTTCTCGATCTGATTTTCCTTTAGGATCAAAATCAGAACCACCTTTTGCGCCTCCCATTGGTAGTGTTGTTAAACTGTTTTTAAAAATTTGTTCGAATCCTAAAAATTTAAAGGTTCCTAATGTAACGCTAGGATGAAATCGTAACCCTCCTTTATAGGGGCCAATAGCATTGTTAAATTGCACTCTATATCCACGGTTTACATGAATGTTGTTATCATCATCTTCCCATGTAACTCTAAAAATAACGATTCTATCTGGTTCAATAATTCGTTCTAAAATATTGGCTTCTTTGTAGTGAGGGTTAGCTTCAATAAAATCATGGACTGATTCGACAACTTCTTGGACAGCTTGATGAAATTCATCTTCTCCAGGATGTCTATCTATTAGTTTTTTCATGAATTTTGAAATTGTTTTTTCTTCTGTGATCGTTGTCATCTATGAACTCCTTGGATCCTAATGTTTAATTTAACCTATTATATAATATCTTAGTATTTTTTGAACTGTTTTATATTTTTGTTTTATTTATTTTCTAAAAAATGATTACCATGTTTAAATTTTCTGAAAATGATGTACGTATATATGTGATTGTGATAATTTGGGATATTAATTTTCCATTTATTAATGTATCAAAGTGAATAAGAGGGGTTTTATGAAACTAGGTAGTTTATGTGAACAAAATGAAAATCGTGTTGCTATTACACCCTCTGTTGCAAAAAATTTAATTAAATTAGGATGTTCAATAGTTTTAGAACATAATTATGGAAACCATTTGTTTGATTCTGCTTTGTTTACAGATGTAGGGGTTGAATTTGGCTCCAAGCAAGATGTTTTAAAGGCCGGTTGTTTGGTTCAGGTATCAGTTCCTAAGGATTCTATTGCTATGCTTCCTGCCGATACTGTTTTATTAGCTCTGACAAAACCATTTCAAGATAAAGATGTTTTAAATCAACTTGCTAGTCAGCGTGTGACAACGTTATCAATGGAGTTTGTTCCTCGTTCTACGCGTGCTCAAAAAATGGATGCGATAAGTTCTCAGGCTAATTTGGCGGGGTATGTTGCTGTTATTTTAGCTTCTCAACGATTAGATTCTATTATGCCTATGATGATGACACCGGCTGGTACGTTACCTCCGGCAAAAGTTTTTATTATTGGTGCGGGTGTTGCTGGGTTGCAGGCTATTGCTACAGCTCGACGTATGGGTGCTAATGTTACTGCTTTTGATACCAGGCCTGTTGCAGAAGAACAGGTAAGATCTTTAGGAGCCTCATTTTTAAAAATTGATTTAGGCGAAACCGGTCAGACGGATCAAGGTTATGCTAAAGAATTAACTCAAGAACAACTTGATATGCAGCGTGAAATGATGAAAAAAACATGTGCTACGTCGGATGTTGTTATTACGACCGCTCAAGTCTTTGGTCGAAAAGCGCCTGTTATTGTTACAGCGGATATGGTTTCTAGTATGAAAAAGGGTAGTGTTATTGTAGATTGTGCTACCTCAACTGGTGGTAATGTTGAAGGTATTGAACCTGGTCAGGTTGTTGAAAAAAATGGGATTCATTTAATTGGGACGATGGAATTATCTCGTGAAGTTGCTAATCATGCTTCTGAAATGTATGCATCTAATATTTATAACTTTTTAGCTGAATTTTTAACTAAAGAAGAACCTATTTCATTAACCTTAGATACGTCTGATGACATTATTGCAAGTATGCTTACCATTCAAAATGGTGAATTGGTACAACCTATGTTATTAGATATTTTAAATAAACAGGGAGTTAGTTAAATGGATTTAATGGTTGCTATTTATACATTGTTTATTGTGATTTTGGTTATTTTTTTGGGCTTTGAATTGATTTCGAAAGTTCCTTCAACCCTACATACACCGTTAATGTCTGGGTCAAATGCTATTTCTGGTATTACCTTATTAGGTGCTATTGTTTTAGTAGGTATTTCAGAAACTCAGATTAGTCAGTGGGTTGCATTTGCAGCTGTGGTTATGGCTACTATTAATGTGGTTGGTGGTTATCTCGTTACAGATCGTATGTTAGATATGTTTAAATCAAAGGATAAATCAAAATGATGGAACTTATTAGCTATTTAGGTTATTTATTAGCAACGTGTTTGTTTATTTTTGGGCTTAAGCGCTTAGGGTCTCCTAATACAGCAAGACAGGGTAATATTATTTCAGCTTGTGGTATGTTTATTGGTGTTTTATCTACCTTTATTCAAACAGGATTTGAGGGGTTTCAATTGATTTTAATTGGTATAATAGTGGGTGCTGTTATAGGTGTTTTAGCCGCTAAATTAGTAGCAATGACGGCTATGCCTGAAATGGTTGCTTTATTAAATGGTTTTGGTGGTGGAAGTAGTTTATTAGTTGCTTTTGGAGCGTATCTTGTAGCTCCTCAAATTGGAGCTGTTACAGCTGCTATTACAGTTGTTTCTGTTATTATTGGGGGCTTAACTTTAACAGGGAGTATTGTTGCTTGGGCAAAATTAGCAGGTACTATTTCAACACGTCCGTTTTCGTTTTTTGGGCAACAGGTTCTTAATGCACTTATTTTATTAGGTTTAATTGCTGCGATTGTTATATTTAGTATGGATGCTATGTCACATATTACGTTGTTATATGCTGTGATTGGTGTTGCTTTAGTGTTAGGAGTTTTGTCTGTGATGGCTATTGGTGGGGGCGATATGCCCGTAGTGATTGCTTTATTAAATAGTTATTCTGGGATTGCTGCAGCAGCTGCTGGTAGTGTTATTGGTAATGTTTTATTAATTGTTGCAGGTTTATTAGTAGGAGCGTCAGGATTAATTCTAACGTCTATTATGTGTAAAGCAATGAATCGGTCATTAGCTAATGTGTTGTTTGGTGGGTTTGGTTCAGTATCTTCATCGTCTCAATCTGATAAAGATCAAGGTGAGGTTAATCCTATTACGGCAGATGATGCTTATTTTGTATTAGAAGCAGCGCGTAGCGTGGTTATTGTGCCAGGTTATGGGATGGCGGTTGCTCAGGCACAGCATAGTGTTCGAGAATTAGGGGATATCTTAGAAGAACATGGTGTTAATGTTCGGTATGCAATTCACCCTGTTGCGGGTCGTATGCCCGGTCATATGAATGTTTTATTAGCTGAATCTAATGTTCCTTATGAACAACTTTTTGAAATGGATGATATTAACCCTATTATTGATAATGTTGACGTTTGTTTAGTTATCGGTGCTAATGATGTTGTTAATCCAGATGCTTTAGAAGATGAAGCAAGCCCTATTTATGGTATGCCTATTATTGAAGTTTCTCGTTCTCAGACTGTTTTTGTTATGAAACGATCTATGAATCCTGGCTTTGCTGGTATTCAAAATCCTTTGTTTTTTAAAGATAATACACGGATGTTATTTGGAGATGCTAAAGAATCTTTGCAAGCTCTTATTGGTGAATTTAAAGAATAATTTATTTCTTTTTTTTAGCAAATGTAGCAGAGTTTATTAGCCGGATATTGTTTGTTGTAATATTCTCAAAACTGCAATCAACAAACTTACTATTTATTAACGTAATTGTGTCCCAATTAGAATGATCAAAATTGATGTTATTAAAGGTGGTATTAATAAAGGTAGTGTTTTTTAGGGTTGCATTTTCGATGTTGGAATCGGTTATGGTGCTGTCTTTGATGGTTGAATTGGCAATATGAATTTGATAACCCTGAATTTTGGATAAATTAGTTTTATATAATGTGTTATTTTTTAATGCTGCGTTTCGTAATGTTACAGTGTCGATGTTACAAAAATCAAATGTTGTGTGATTAAATTGTATATGATTTAAATTTAGTTTTTTAAAGGTTATATTAAAAAAAGGATGATGGCTTAAACGTGATTTTTTTGTTGCTTTTTTTTCTAATTCTTTGAATCCTAAAATGACATCTTGCTTCCTTAAAATATCTTCTGTTTCAGTATCAATATCACAGTTTAAGAAGATAGCTTGTTTAAGTGTCGTATCTGGAAATGATACCCTTTTAAAGGTTGTGTTTTGAAATACTGTATTTAGAATTTTTGAATTTTTGAATGATGTTAGCTTAAATGATGATTCTCGAATTAACATAGACTTTAAACTACTTTTGTTAATCTGTGTTTGATTAATTGTAAAATTATTTAATTGTTTATTTGATAGATGAATATTGTCTATTAAAGAACCAATAATGTGATTACTTTCTGATGATGAATGAAAGAGATTGTTATTATTAATATTTTTTATATAACAACTAATAAATTGGCAATGACTAACATGTTTTAAAGATGTTTGATCAAATAGTTGGTATTTGAATTTTTTGTGATGATAATGAATTTGTTTTTTTATATTACTTTTATTTTGTATAGCAATTATGCTAGTGAAACTAAGAATCAAGAGTAATATGATTTTATAAATGATACGTTTTTTAAACATGGATATATGTATTAAGTTTAATCGATTCTATAGTTTTTAGGTAGAAGTTGTTTGATTTAATATTAATTTTTAAATAAAACAATGATATCGATATGGATTGAAAATGAAGATATAGTTATATGGAAGGAAACCAGGCTATTTTAAAGGAGTTACAAGAAGAAAATCCTATGCTAAAACA
>CETH01021260.1_pt1 | contig 43975 bp, 48 predicted proteins | sample 361461 | NCBI WGS metagenome assembly CETH01 (sample SAMEA2622695, study PRJEB7988) | marine metagenome | isolation source: saline water (ENVO:00002010), including
AATCTGCAGGGGTGTTAATTTCTTTATTAAACCATCCACCCATTTGGTTACCTGTATTACCCATTGGTAAAAATTTTAAACCTAATGCATTATATATTTTATCAGCTTCTTCAATTCCTCCGCCGTAGTAACACCAAGCATTTTGTTCCATTGCATTCATACCAAAAGGACAAGTAGCAACAAACTCAATAGCATCAGATAAATTAGTCCAGTAGTATGGCGCACCATATGAAGCTTGAGCTGCACCTGATCTTACTGCATCTAAAGATTCAAGACCGGGAACTAATTCGCCAGCGTGATAAACTTTCATATTTAATTTATCTGAATAACTACTAACATTATCTGCAAAAGCTTGAATAGCTTGACCTAGAAGACCTGCTTTACCGAAAGCACTACAAATTATCCATTCTTGATGACCTGAAGCTATAGCCGGAGCTGGAAATGCTGATACAGCAGTTGCTGCAGCTCCAGCAATTCCAGCTTTTTTAATAAAGTCTCGTCTTTTAAAGTTTTTTTTCATATTTATTTCCTCCTAAGAAATTAATAAGTAAATTTAATAAAAATAGTGTAATTATATTTTTAGATAAATCAATTGATAAAGAATATAGAAATTAAAGTAACTGTTAGAATGCATCTAAATTTGTCTGAAATTTGCCAAGAATTAATGAATGGATGTCTTCAGTGCCCTCATACGTTTTTACAGTTTCTAGATTAACCAGATGCCTCATTATATGATATTCTTCTAGGAGACCATTTGCTCCTAGCATATCTCTTGATTTGCTGATTACTTCAATTGCTTTTTTGCAATTGTTCTTTTTAAGAATACTAATTGCAATTTTTGTATCTTTATTATTATCTATTGCTTTTCCTGTAAAAAAACATGCGCATAAAGAAATATTAATTTCAGTTTGTATATCAGCTAATTTTTTTTGTACTAATTGTTTGGTGGCTAAAGGTTTATTAAACATTCTTCTATTTTCAGTATATTCTTTTGCTATTAACCAACATTCACTAGCTGCACCTAATACCCCCCATGAAATTCCATAACGTGCTTTATTTAAGCAACTAAATACAGATTTCCAACCTTCTGTATTAGGAAGAACATTTTGATTAGGAACAAGAACATCATCCAGAATAATTTGTCCTGTAGGACTAATTTTTAAACTTGCCTTGTTTTCAATTAATGTAGTTGAAAGACCAGAAAAATTTCTTTCTAAAATAAAACCTTTTAAAGATTCTTTATCTTTTTTTTCTGATAATGCCCAAATTATAAATATATCAGCAATAGGCGCATTAGTAATCCAATTTTTAATTCCATTAAGAATATAGCCTTGAGTTGTTTTTTTATATGTTGTTTTCATTGATGAAGGATCAGATCCTGCTTCACTTTCAGTTAACCCAAAACATCCTATTTTTTTTCCACTTACCAGTTCAGGTAAAAATCTATCTTTTTGTTGTGATGATCCAAATCTATAAATAGGATGTATAACAAGTGATGATTGTACGGAAATTGAAGAACGATAACTACTGTCAATTTTCTCAAATTCATAGGCAGCTAAACCATAAGCTACATGAGAAGTATTAGCTCCGCCATGCGAGTTAATTGTTTGCCCTAAAACACCAATTGTTCCAAATAATTCATATAATCTTTTATCAAAAGATTTATTTTTGTTATTTGCAACTACTTGAGGTCTGAGCTCTTTATTACAAAATTCCCTTATATTTTTTTGAATTTGTAATTCTTCCTCATTTAAATTTTCTGAGATATAAAAAGGGTCAAACCATTCATTTTCTTTCATAATTAATATCCATTATCATTTTTTTAATATAAATAACTATAGAAATTAAAAAAAATTTATGAAAAAGAAAATATTTATTGCATCTGATCATGCTGGATATGCTTTAAAGCAAAATTTAATAAATGAATTTTCAAATTTACTTATAAATTTAGGAACTGAGTCTGAAGAGAGTGTTGATTACCCCGATTTTGCACATAAACTTACAGATAAAATCAACTCTTTTCCTAACAGTTTAGGCATATTAATATGTGGATCTGGTGTTGGCATGAGTATAGCAGCTAATAGAAATCCAAATATAAGAGCTGGTTTAGTACATAACGCAGAGTTGGCAGCACTTATTAGACAACATAATAATGCCAATGTTTTAGTACTACCTGGGCGCTTTATTGATGTACATGAAGCAATAAAATGTGTAAAAAATTTTATTAATACAGAATTTGAATCAGGTCGCCATAAAAAAAGGATTGATAAAATATGATAGATTTGTACTTAAAAAATATTCAAGAAACTGATCCAGAAGTATTTTCAACTCTTCAAAAAGAATTAGAACGTCAACAAAATCAGATAGAATTGATTGCTTCAGAAAATATTGCTTCATTGTCAATTTTAAATGCTCAAGGATCAGTTATGACAAATAAATATGCAGAAGGATATCCAGGCAAAAGATATTATGGAGGGTGTGAATACGTAGACCAAGCAGAGGAAATAGCACTTCAAAGAGTAAAAAAATTATTTGATTGTAAATATGCAAATTTACAACCTCATAGTGGTGCTCAAGCTAATCAGGCGGTTTTTTTAGCTTTGCTAAAACCCCATGATACAATACTTGGAATGTCCTTAGCTTCTGGAGGACATTTGACACATGGTGCAAAACCTAATTTATCCGGTAAGTGGTTTAATGCAATTCAGTATGGTGTAAAAAAAGAGGGTAATGATAAAGATTTAATTGATTATGAAGAAGTTGAAAGCTTGGCAATAGAGCACAAGCCAAAAATTATTATAGCTGGTGCTTCAGCATATCCAAGGGTTATAGATTGGAAAAAATTTAGAGACATTGCCAATAAAGTAGGTGCTTATTTTATGGTTGATATGGCTCATTACTCTGGATTAATTGCTGGAAAACAATATCCTAATCCAATTAATTATGCAGATGTTGTTACTTCTACAACTCATAAAACTTTAAGAGGTGCTAGAAGTGCGATGATATTAACAAATAATGAAGAATTAATTAAAAAAATTAATTCAGCAGTTTTTCCTGGTTTACAAGGTGGCCCACTTATGCATGTTATGGCTGCTAAAGCTGTTTCATTTGGTGAAGCTCTAAATCCTGAATTTGAAGTTTATATAAAAAATGTAATTTCTAATGCTAAAATTTTGTCTTCAACTCTAATAAATAAAGGCTTTAAAGTTGTGACTGGAGGAACTGACTCACATATTGTATGGCTAGATTTAACTCCTAAAAACCTAACAGGAGACAAAGCTGAAAAAATATTGGAAGATGTTGGAATAGCTTGTAATAAAAATGCAATCCCATTTGATCCAAACCCTCCAAAAATAACTAGCGGTTTGCGTTTTGGTACTGCAGCTGCCACATCAAGAGGTTTTAATGAAAAAGATTTTACTATAGTTGGAGAAATAATAAGTGATATTCTTGATAGTTTATTGTTAAGTGAAGAAGACAAACAAAATTGTTTTGAATATTCAAAAAATAAAATTTTAGAAATGTGTAAGAAATATCCTATATACAATCAGGCTTATTAATGCGTTGCCCTTTTTGTAGTAATGAAGATTCTCAAGTAAAAGACTCTAGACATACAGAAGATAATACAGCGATAAGGAGAAGAAGAATATGCGATCAGTGTGGATCTAGGTTTACTACATTTGAAAGAATTCAATTAAGAGACATTGTATTAATTAAATCAAATGGTCAAAAAGAAGCTTTTGATAGAGATAAAATGTACAGATCAATATCTTTAGCCCTTAGAAAAAGAAATATAGATACAGAAAAAATTGAGAAAATAGTTAATGCAATAGTCAGAAAATTAGAAAATTCTGGAGATGCTGAAATCAATACTAAAATAATAGGTCAATTTATTATGGAGGCATTAGCAAATTTAGATCAAGTTGCTTATGTTAGATTTGCTTCAGTTTATAAAAATTTTAGAGAAGTTAAGGATTTTGAGGATTTTTTAGGTAACCTGGAAGATAAATAAGAATATTAAGTGCGTCTAAATCATATTAAATTTATTAACCAAGCACATAATATTGCAAAAAATAAATTTGGCACAACATTTCCAAATCCAATTGTGGGATGCATTATAGCTAAAAAAAATAAAATTATTTCAAAAGGTGTTACAAATAAATCAGGTAGACCACATGCTGAGGAAATAGCTTTAAAAAAAGCAGGAAAAAAAGCTATTGGTGCATGTATGTATGTAACATTAGAGCCATGCTTTCATAATTCAATATCTGGATCATGCACTGATCAAATATTAAGATCAGGTATTAAAGAAATATTTATTTCAATTGCAGATCCAGATCCAAGAACAAATTATAAAAGTATTAGAAAATTAAAATTAAATAAAATTAAAGTTCATTTAGGCATAAATTCAGAAAATACTTATTTGTTAAATAAATTCTTCTTTGAAAGTATAAAAACATCAAAACCCTACACAAAGGTTAAAATGGCTATTTCTTTAGATGAAAAAATTGCATGGTCTAATTATAACAGTAAGTGGATTTCCAATTCAAAAAGTCGATCATATGCTCATAAAATTCGTGCAAAAAGTCAGGCAATTTTAACTACTTCAAAAACAATTATAAAAGATGATCCTAGATTCACTGTTAGAGATAAAGGAAAAATTATTAAATATTTACCAATTATTATTATTGATAGAAATTTAAAGATTCCATTACAATCAAAAATTTTAAAAAATATTCATGAAAAAAGAATAATAATTTTTACCTCATTAAATAACAATAAATTAAAAAAACTTAAACAAATTGGATGTGAAATAGTATTAGTAAAAAAAAATACCAAAGGAATGTTGAGTTTAAAAAATATATTTAACAAAATTTACAAACTTAAATTTTCAGATTTATTAGTTGAAGCTGGAGGTATTTTTTTTTCAAGATTGTTAAAAAATAATTTAGTTAATGAGGTACATGTTTTTAAAACTAATTTTACTATAGGTCCTAAGGGAAAATCATTTATTTTGAATGGTAATTTTGCTAATATTAAAAAAAAATTAATAGAAAAAAAGAAATTTGATGATAACTATTATTTTAAATATCATATTAAATAAAAATGTTTACTGGAATAATACAAGGCTTAGGAAAAATTAAAAACTTTTCATCAGGTAAGTTACTTTTAAGTACAGATTTAAATTTAGAAGATTGTAAAATAGGATCATCTATATCATGTAATGGAATATGTTTAACTGCTATTAATATCAAAAAAGAAAATAATAAATTTATTTTAACTCTAAATGTTGGTGAGGAGACACAAAGTAGAACAAATTTGCAGCCATTATTACATTCAAATTTAAAATTTATTAATTTAGAAAAATCACTTACAATTGGTAGTGAGATATCAGGACATTTTGTATACGGCCATATTGATTTAACTACTAAAATTATTAATATACAAAAATTAGAAAATAGTTGGAATTTTGTTTTTGAAAAAAATTTTGGAGAAAAATCAATGTATATTGCTGAAAAAGCCTCAATAGCTATAAATGGTATATCTTTAACTATTGCAAATATTGATAAAGATTCATTTAATATATCAATTATACCACACACATTTTTAAACACAAATCTTCAATATTCAAAAATAAATGATTTAGTTAATGTTGAATTTGATTATTTAGCACGTTTTATAGTTAATAAATATGAAAAATAATAAAATAGAATTTGAACTTTCTCCAATTGAAGAAATAATTGAAGAAGCAAGTAATGGAAGAATGTATATATTGGTAGATGATCCTAATAGAGAGAATGAGGGTGATTTAATAATTCCAGCTCAAATGATCTCAGCTGAAGCTGTTAATTTTATGGCTAAATATGGAAGAGGTTTAATTTGTCTTGCTTTAACAAAAGAAAGAACAGATCAGCTTGAGTTATCATTAATGAATCCATTAAATCAAAAAAATGATTTAACTGCTTTTACTGTTTCTATTGAAGCAAAAGATGGAATTACCACAGGTATTTCGGCGGCTGATAGGGCTCATACTATTTCTGTAGCTATAAATAATAATAAAGATAAAAATGACATAGTTTCACCAGGACATGTTTTCCCAGTTATGGCTTGGTCGGGAGGAGTATTAGAAAGAGCAGGACATACTGAGGCAGCAGTAGATATTTCAAAATTAGCAGGACTAAATCCATCGGGTGTAATTTGCGAAATTATGAGTGAAGATGGTTCAATGGCAAGACTACCAGAATTAGTTAGTTTTGCTAAAGCACATTCTCTTAAAATTGGAACGGTTTCTGATTTAATTAAGCATCGTTTAAAAAACAACAAAATTATTGAAATGGTTTCAGAAAGAAATTTTGAAAGTGAAATGGGAAAAGATTTTAAACTAAAAATTTTTAAAAATTCATTATCGGGTGAAATGCATTATGCATTAGTTAAAAATTTAAAAAATAACAAATTCCCTACTTATGTTAGAATGCATAAATTAGACGTAACAAAAGATATATTTGAAGAAAAGAACATTTTTGGAAATGAAATATCTAAATCATTTAAAATTATTGAAGAAAAAGGAAGTGGTGCAATAGTTTTAATTAATAGTGATATGTCACCAAAAATAAAAAAAATTTTTAACAGAAGAGATGATAATAAAAACAAATTAGAACTTAGAGAATATGGTGTGGGAGCTCAAATATTATTAGAATTAGGAATTCAAAAAATTATATTATTGTCAAATAGTAATAAAAAAATTATTGCATTAGATGGTTTTAATTTAGAGATTATTTCTCAAGAAAAGATATAGCTATATATGTCAAATAAAATATTAATTGTTGGTTCAAAATATTATAAAGATATTTACTTGAATCTTTTAAAAGGTGCTTTAGTTCCTATCAAAAACTCTAATTTTGAATATGAAATACGTGAAGCTCCAGGAAGTTTAGAAATTCCTTTTATTATAAAAAGACATATAAATAATTTTAATGCTTTTATCGCTCTCGGATGTGTAATTAGAGGTGAAACTTATCATTTTGAACTCATATCCAATGAATGTGCAAGAAAGATTAATGATTTATCTATAAATAATAATAAACCTATTGGTTTCGGTATATTAACATGTGATACATATGATCAAGCATTAGTTAGAAGTGATCCTTTACAAAAAAATAAAGGTGAAGAAGCAGCTAATGCATGTATTGATTTATTAAATAACAATAGCTAATATTTATGGATAATAAATTAAAGTCTAAAACTAGACTTGCCTTTATCCAATATATTTTTCTATCCCTTTCCTCAAATGATGATTTAAACATTATTAAAAATGATTTTAATGATTATTTTCATAATCTATCAGTATCTTCTATAGATGATAAGTTTGATAGCAAAATTCAATTTAATAAAAAAATGTTTAATCAATTAATAGATAATTACAATGAATTTATTAAAAACAATGATCCTAATTTATTAGTAAATCCATTAATAGATTTTGAAAGAAAATTTAGTAAGTGGAGTAAAATTAATCAATCTATTCTCTTGTCTATAATATGTGAACTTAGAAATGTATCAAAAGAAAAAATTAAAATAATTCTTAATGACTATCTCAATATTTCAAAAAGTTTTATAACAAAAAAAGAATTAAAAATGTTAAATGCAATAATTGATAAATATTTAAATGAAAAAAAGTATATTTAAAATTAATAATATAAGTGAAAAATTTGTTATTAATAAATATTTTTCAAAATTAAATTTTAATAAACCAGAATCATTTAAATATCAAAATGATGCTGCTTATTTAAAAACTAAATTAAATCATGAAATAATAGCAACTAACGATTCTATTGTTGAAAATTTTGATTTTTTTAAAAATGATGACCCGAGATCTATTGCACACAAAATTGTTACTACAAACCTCTCAGATTTATCTTCCATGGGAGCACAACCATATTGTTATATGCTTAATTTATGTTTGAACTACAGCATAGATTTAAGCTGGCTTAATGAATTTAGTAAACATTTATTTAAACTACAAAAAAAATATAATTTTTTTTTAATTGGTGGAGATTTATCAAAATCTAGCTCTTTAATGATTTCAGGTACTTTTTATGGTTATGCAAAATCTAATAATATAATACCCCAAAAAAAAGTTAGAAATAATGATAATATATGGGTCACTGGCAATCTAGGTGAATCTTATATAGGTTACAAAATAAATAAATATAAAAAAATTAATTTAAATAACAATGACAAAAAATATTTTTTAAATAAATATTTTTTCCCAAAACCATCTATGTTAGGTTTTCATATTGCAAAATATTGTTCATCTGCCATAGATATTTCTGATGGTTTTTTTGGTGATTTGAATAAAATGTTAAATGGTAATTTTGGAGCTAAAATTCAAGTTAAATCTTTGCCTATTTCTAATAAATTAAAAAAAATTGTAAAAAATAATTTAGTAAATTTTGAAGAAACTATAAATTGGGGAGATGATTATCAATTAATATTTACGTCACAAAGTAAGTTTGAAAAAAAAATAAAATTAATTGCAAAAAAAGAAAAAATTAAAATTACAAAAATTGGTCATATTATTAATAAAAAAGGTATTTATTCAGATTCTTCTAAATTGATTAATTCTTATAAGTATTATGATCATTTTGCCTAAAAATCTTGATTTTATTTATATATTCTGACATACGGTCCAAAATTTTCAAGGAGATATCTAACAATGACATTAATGCAAACTTTTATTTTATTGTGTGGTTTAGCTGCAGTTTTATACGGTGTTTTTACTTCAAGACAAATCTTATCATTAAGTTCAGGTAATGAAAAAATGATTGAAATAGCTAACGCTATTCAAGAGGGAGCAAGGGCATATTTAAATAGGCAATACATAACTATCGGTATTGTTGGTTTAGTTATATTTGTATTAATATGGTTCATTTTTGGACTCTCTTCGGCATTAGGTTTTCTCATAGGTGCTTTTTTTTCAGGTGCTGCAGGATATGTGGGTATGAATATTTCGGTTAGATCTAATGTTAGAACTACAGAAGCGGCAAGTTCAAGTCTTGCTCAAGGTTTATCTGTTTCTTTTAAGGCAGGAGCTGTAACAGGTATGTTAGTCGCGGGATTTGCATTGTTATCAATTGCTTTGTATTATTTTATTCTTGATAACTCAGGTTTGTTTCCAGGAAGAGAAATTGTAGCACCATTAGTATCTTTAGGTTTTGGTGCTTCTTTAATTTCAATATTTGCTAGGTTAGGTGGTGGAATTTTTACTAAAGGTGCTGATGTTGGAGCAGATCTAGTGGGAAAAGTTGAAGCTGGTATTCCTGAAGATGATCCAAGAAATCCGGCAGTTATCGCTGATAATGTTGGAGATAATGTGGGTGATTGTGCTGGAATGGCAGCAGATTTATTCGAAACTTATGTAGTTACTGTTGTTGCAACCATGGTTTTGGCTTCAATCTTTTTTGCTGATATATCATCTATGATGATGTATCCATTATCCATCGCAGGTGTTTGCACTATAGCTAGCATAATTGGTACTTATTTTGTTAAGTTAGGTAAGAGTAAAAATATAATGGCAGCTTTATATAAAGGTTTTGCGGTATCTGCTTTACTATCAGCTATTCTTTTATATTTTATTACTGATCATGTAATAGGTTTGAATTCATCATTTTCTATAGATGATAAAATTTTTTCAGGTATGTCTCTTTTTTATTGTGGTCTTCTTGGGCTTATTATCACAGGTTTAATCATATGGGTTACAGAATATTATACTGGAACTAACTACAGACCTGTTCAAAGTATAGCTCAAGCATCAACAACTGGTCACGGTACTAATGTTATACAAGGATTAGCTATAAGTTTAGAGGCAACTGCTCTTCCTGCTATTATTATTGTTGCTGGTATTATAATTACTCATTCTATTGCGGGTCTTTTTGGCATTGCTATAGCTGTTACAACTATGCTGGCTCTTGCAGGTATGGTAGTCGCCTTGGATGCTTATGGACCAGTCACTGATAATGCTGGCGGTATAGCTGAAATGGCTGATTTAGATGAAAATGTTAGAAAGACAACTGATGCACTTGATTCAGTTGGAAATACTACAAAGGCAGTCACGAAAGGTTATGCGATTGGATCTGCTGGACTCGGAGCTTTGGTACTATTTGCTGCTTATACAGAAGATTTAGAACATTTTGCTTCAGACCCAACTAGTAAACTTTACAACATCGATGTTTCATTTGATCTATCAAATCCATACGTTGTTGTAGGATTATTAATTGGAGGTCTTTTACCCTTTTTATTTGGAGCTATGAGCATGACTGCAGTAGGAAGAGCTGCAGGATCTGTAGTCTTAGAAGTCAGAAGACAATTTAAAGAAATACCAAATATTATGGAAGGCACAGGCAAACCTGAATATGGAAGATGTGTGGATATTTTAACAAAAGCTGCAATAAAAGAAATGATTCTTCCTTCTATGTTGCCAGTATTCTCACCTATATTAGTCTATTTTTTAATATTGTTTATAGCAGGACAAGCTGCAGCCTTATCTTGTCTAGGAGCATTGTTGCTTGGAGTAATAATTACAGGGCTTTTTGTTGCTATTAGTATGACCGCTGGTGGCGGAGCTTGGGACAATGCAAAAAAATATATTGAAGATGGAAATCATGGCGGTAAAGGTAGTGAAGCACACAAAGCTGCTGTTACAGGTGATACAGTTGGAGATCCTTATAAAGATACAGCGGGACCAGCTGTTAATCCTATGATAAAAATAACTAATATTGTAGCTTTATTATTATTAGCATATATTTCATTATAAATTAAGGTGAGGTGTTGGGCATTTTTTGAGGTCCAACGCCTCCAAATATTTTTTCTAGCAATCCTCTTTTTATAATATTGTTTTCTGTTTCTTCAGAAACTATTGCTGCATTAGTCTTATCAAGTAAATTATAAACATTTTTTGATATAACTTTATCATCTTCGTTTAATTTAAATACAAATAAATAACTATATTCTGTTTTCTTCATATAAATATTTTTATTTTTTTCCTTTTCTGAAAAATAAAAATATTTATTTTCTATAGGGTCAATGAAACTAGGCTGTCCAAACTTTTCTATTAAAATATTTTTATTTGATATATTGATATTTTGAATTTTATCTTCATCAATTATTTTACCCGTATAAATAGTTTTTTCATTACAGCTTATTATAAAAAAAGATAGAAAAATGATAATATATAATTTAAATAATTGCATATTTATATGTTACTACAATACTTTTTAAAAAAAGAAAATAAGTACAAGTTAATTGCTGATGAAATATATATAAATATTATAAAAATAAGTAAAAATATTCATATTAACTATAATTTTTTAAAATTTCAAAATTATAAATCTTCTTTTGAAATAATCACTATTTTTATGATTTTTTATATGAATATGAACAAAAATTTAAAAAAATCTAATTATAAAAAAATTAATCAATTTTTAATAAATAATTTTATAGATGATCTTGATAGAAGTCTTAGATCAAATGGCATTGGTGATATGTCAATTGGCAAATATGTTAAAAATTATGTTAAAAAATTTTATTTCAGAGTATCAAAATTAGACCCAATAATTAATTTGATTAATGAAAAAAATTTAGTTAAATATTTTAATTATTTTGATTTTGTTAAAGAAAGTAAATTAGAGTATGCGGCAAATAAAATTATAAATATTTTTGAAGATTTAAAAATATAAATAAAAAGCCAAAATATTGTTATTTTACTAAATTAATACAAATATAGCTTGAAATAACTTTATTTTCCAATATTGGGAGTCTAATGGCTGTTCCAAAAAGAAAAACTACACCTTCTAAAAGAAATATGAGAAGATCTCATCATTCAATAAAAGATGTAAATATTATTCAAGATAAGGAATCTGGTGAACCTAGACTATCTCATCGCATTGATTTGTCTACTGGTATGTACAATGGTCGACAAATATTTATTAAAAAAAATAATATTAAAAAATAGATCTCAATATGTCTGCTAGACAAATTTCCATTGCTGTAGATGCTATGGGTGGCGACAATAGTCCCTATAAAATTTTAAAAGGAACAGAAATATTTTGTAATAATTATAAAAATACAAAGATTATTTTTTTTGGAAATAAGAATCATATAAATGAAATTATTCATGAGAACAAATTGCAATTACATAATTATGAAATAATGGACACTTATGATGATGTTCAAGATTCAGATTCAGCTAGTACAATTTTAAGATCGAGAAAAAATAGCAGTATATATCAAGGTCTTCAATATGTAAAAAATACAAATGATTCAGGATTCGTATCTGCTGGTAATACTGCAGCAATTATGATTCTATCAAGATTTCTTCTTGGTATGATTCCTGGAATAGATAGACCAGCTATATGCTCTGTTGTTCCTAATAAAAAAAAATTTACATTAATGCTGGATTTAGGTGCAAATGTTTCAGTAAATGCATCAAATATACTTCAATTTGCACTTATGGGTTATTCTTATTTTTCTATAATTGATTCTAATAAGGAACCAAATATTGGTATAATGAATATTGGTACCGAAGATAATAAAGGATTAGAATTTTTGCAGGAAGCTGGAGAACTAATATCAAAAAGTTTTTTAAAAAATAACTATGTTGGTTTTATAGAGCCGAACAAAATTACTTCAGGTGAGTGTGATATAATAGTTTGTGATGGATATTCTGGAAATATCATGCTTAAAACAGCTGAAGGATTATCTGAATTTATTACTTCAAATTTAAAAGAAGTTTTCTCTAAATCAATTTATAATAAAATTGCTTTTAAAATAGTTGAAAAAGATTTAAAAAATTTTAGAGATCAGATCAATCCAGATAAATATAATGGAGCTACACTAATAGGTTTAAATGGTATTTCAGTTAAAAGTCATGGAAATGCATCCTCCTATTCATTTAGTTTTGCTTTAAAAAAATGTTATGATTTTATTATAAATGATTTAAATAGGAAAATTATTAACTCATTTAGCGATTTGTAAAATATATGAAAAAAAATATTACTAGAGATGATATTGCAGATACAATTAATCTAGAATTTGGACTATCAAAAAAAGATTGTTTAGATTTGGTTAATGACATTATTGAAATAATAATTGATGGATTAAAAAATGAACAGATTGTTAAGATACATAATTTTGGAACTTTTAAAATGAGAAGAAAAAAAAGTCGTATTGGAAGAAATCCAAAAACTAAAGAAGATGTTATGATCGATGAAAGAAATGTTGTATCTTTTAAACCCAGTAAAGGAATTTTAAATTACATAAATATACCTTCTAATGAGTGAAAGACAATATTTGAATATTAAAGAAGTATCTCAGTTATTAAATATAAAAGAACATGTAATAAGATATTGGGATTCTATTGATCCTAGGACTTCTAAATTAAGAATAGAAGGTTTATCTATAAGAAATAAAGGTGGAAAAAGGTATTTCAATAAAGAAAATATAAAAAAACTTAAATATATAAAAAATATAATTTTTGAAAATGGTAAACATAATTATTCTTTAGATTTGGCTATTAAACTATTTGAAACTAAAAAATCTAGAAATCACACACAAGAAAATAATTTATTTTATCGAAATATTTCTAATAAAAAATCATCTGAACTAGAAAATATAATAGTTAACTTAAAAAAATTGAAAAATATTTAATATTTTTAAATAAATCTTTATTTATCAATAATTTATTATTATTATTTAATACATTTATTTAAACAAAATTTTTCATATTTAATATTTTTTTTTTAATTTTTTATTTTATATAGGGCTTATTAATTTACTTAATATTTTAATTATAAGGAGTTAACAAATGGATCATGTTTTTTTAAATGGCTCTGATTTTGTAGGAATTACATTTTGGATAGTTTCTATTGCTATGTGGGCTGCTACGATTTTCTTTTTTTATGAAGGAATGAAGGTTTCTGCAAAATGGAGAACTTCATTATTAGTTGCTGGTTTGATTACTTTTATTGCTGCAGTTCATTATCAGTACATGAGAGAATACTGGGTTGTAATGGGTGAATCTCCTGTTATTTATAGATATATTGATTGGATTTTAACAGTTCCTTTACAAATGGTTGAATTTTTCTTAATTCTTCTAGCAGCAGGTGCTGTAGTTTCTTCAAGTTCTTTTTGGCGATTGTTAGTAGGAACCTTAGTAATGATCTTAGGTGGATATATGGGCGAATCAGGAATGATTTCCGTATTGCTTGGTTTCGTTATAGGTATGATTGGATGGGCAATTATCATTTGGGAAATATTCAGAGGTGAAGCAAGTCAAGTAGCCGCTACAGCATCTGTTACTTCAGCATTCAATGCTATGAGACTTATTGTTTTAATTGGATGGATCATATACCCTATGGGATACGTTTTTGGTCTAATGATGGGATCTATTGATGCAAATACTCTAAACTGGATTTATAACTTAGCAGATTTTGTTAATAAAATTCTATTTGGTTTAATTATTTGGAATGCTGCGGTCAAAGATACTGCATAAAAATTAAGTCTTTTTAATAAAAACCCTCCTTATGGAGGGTTTTTTTATAAAAAAGTTGACTTAATAGTTCAAATATATATGTGCAGCGCAATGAAGACGTTTTCTTTAAAAAAGGAACAAATTAAAAAAAATTGGATTTTGATTGATGCTAAAAATGCTGTTTTAGGTCGTTTAGCTACTATTTCAGCAAATATTTTGAGAGGTAAAAATAAGCCAGAATATACAGCAAATCAGGATTGTGGAGATAATTTAATAATAATTAATTCTGATTTAGTTGCTTTAACAGGAAAAAAATTAAAAGATAAAATATATTATAAACATACTGGGTATCCTGGTGGTTTAAAGGAAACTAATGCATTAAAAATGAAATCAAAAAATAAATCAAATGAAATTATTAAACTTGCTATTAAAAGAATGATACCATCTGGCCCTCTAGGAAAAAAACAATTATCAAACTGTAAAATTTATTCAGGGCCAACTCATAATCATGAATCACAAAAACCTTTATTGGTAGATTTAAGTTTATTAAATAAAAAAAATGTAATTAGATAAATGTTAACAAAAGACAATATTCAAACAGAAAACAACATAAGTCAACAAGATAGATCTTATGCCACTGGAAAAAGAAAAAATTCTGTTGCAAGAGTTTGGATAAAAAGAGGAAGTGGAAATATTCATATCAATGGAAAGAGATTGAATAATTATTTTGCAAGACCAGTTCTTCAAATGATAGTTAATCAACCACTAGATGTAATAAAATCTGAGGGTGTTTATGACATACATGCTACAGTAAAGGGCGGGGGATTATCTGGTCAAGCCGGAGCTATTAGACATGGTATTAGCAAAGCCTTAACATTGTTTGATGCCTCTTTTAGAGCTTCTTTAAAAAAAGTTGGATTCCTTACAAGAGATTCAAGAGTCGTTGAAAGAAAAAAATCAGGTTTAGCAAAAGCTAGAAGAAGCTATCAATTCTCAAAAAGATAAATTCAGATGAAAAATTTATTTAATGTAGCCGTTTTAGGCTCCACTGGCTATGTTGGTTTAGAATTAGTTAAAATTTTATCTAAACATCCTAAAGTAAAAGTTCAATTCTTAGGTTCTGAGAAATTTAAGAATAAAAATATAAATATTTTTAATAATAAAATAAAAAATAAAAATTTACCTTTAATTGATTTTAATAAAAACTTTAACCCAGAAACATTTGATTACGTTTTTTTGTGTTTACCTCATGGAATATCACAAAAATATGTTAAAAAAATTTATAATAAAGTTAAAATTATTGATCTGTCAGCTGATTTTAGATTAGATAATATAAATACATATCTAAAAAGTTATAATATAAATCATGTATGTCCAAATTTTTTTAATTCTTTTATTTATGGCTTACCTGAATTTAACAAAAAAAATATAAAAAAGTACTCAAACATTGCTGTTCCAGGGTGTTATCCCACTTCAGTATTAACACCATTGATCCCATTATTTATTAAAAAAATCATTTCAACAAAAAATATTATTATTGATTCTAAATCTGGCTATAGTGGTGCTGGCAAAAAATTTGATTTAAAAAATATTAAAAATAAAGAAGATTTTAATTTTTATAATTATAATACTAATAATCACCGTCATATTAATGAAATACAACAGGAACTTAATAAATATTCTAAATCAAATGTTTCATTTTCATTTAATCCACATATTTTACCTAACTATAGGGGAATGATGACAACCATATATTGTGATTTGAATAAAAATTTTAAATTTTATAATGTAAAAAATGCATTAATAAATTTTTCAAAAAAAAATCATTTTGTAAAAATTTACACTGAAAAAACCAGAGCTGATTTTTTTTCTGTTCAGAATACAAATAATTGCATAATTAAACTATTTCATCATATCGATAGAAATAAGATAATTATTGTTAGTATTATTGACAATCTAATTAAAGGTGCCGCCGGTCAAGCTGTTCAGTGTTTTAATATTAATGCACAAATAGACGAAAATTTATCTTTAGATTAATGAAGTATATTATCTGTATTTATATTTTGCTTTTTTTTGTATCATGTGCATATCCTGACATAGATTCTGTTCCTAAATTTGATGAAATGATTTTTACAAAGGAAGAAGCTATTGATTTATGTAATCTATCTAGTACTGACAAAAATCAATTAAGTGAGTGTTTAAAAAAAGTAAATAAAGATTATACTAAAAAAAAATAAAACATGAAAAAAATTAATATAGGTATAATTGGATTAGGTAATGTAGGTTCTGCTTTAATTAATTATATTGAAGAAAACCATAATTATTTTTTAAAAAAATCTTTAATAAACTTTAATATAATAGGAATAAGTGCAAAAAACAAAAGAAAGAAAAGGAATTTTGATATAAACAAATATCGTTGGTTTGATAATCCTATCAATATAATTAAATCAGATGATTGCGACGTTATAGTGGAATTAATAGGTGACGAAAAAGGAATAAGTTATGATATTATCAAAAATTCCCTGGAACAAAAAATTAATGTTGTTACTGGAAATAAAGCATTAATTGCAAAAAATAGTGAAGATTTATTTAAAATTGCTGAAAAAAATAATGTATTGTTACTTTTTGAAGCAGCCGTAGCAGGTGGAATACCTATTATTAATACTTTAAAAAATAATCTTTATTTAAATAATATAAAGAAAATTTCAGGTATCTTAAATGGTACCACAAATTATATTTTAACAGAAATGGAAAAAAATAATCTTAGTTTTAAGGAAGTATTAAAAATTGCTAAAATTAAAGGTTATACATCTGATATTGAGGCAGATTTAGATATAGATGGTTTAGATTCGGCTCATAAATTAACTATATTATCTACAATTTGTTTTGCTTCTACGCTAAATTTTGAAAATAATGAAATATCGGGTATTTCAAATATAAAGATTGAAGATATAAATTATGCAAACAAATTAAATAGTAAAATAAAATTAATTTCAGAATCTTTTATTATTGATAATAAAATTTATAGTGTAACTTCTCCAAAATTAATTAATAATAATTTTTCTTTTGCTAATGTAGATGGAGTTTTAAATGCTATTAATATTGAAACTGATTGTTTGAAAAATCTTTTTTTAGAAGGAGAAGGCGCTGGTGGAAAAGCTACTTCTTGTTCGGTGATGGCTGATCTATTTGAAATTGCATTAGAATCAAAGAAATTATCATTAGGTCATCAATTTAATAATTTGAATAATTTTGAGAAATTTGATATTTCAAATATTGAATCATCATATTATTTAAGAATTATGGCAAAAGATATACCTGGTGTTTTATCTGAAATTACAAGTTCTTTAACAGATCTTAATATATCAATAGAAAAAATACTTCAGATACCTGAAGATAGTAAATATAATTCAGCTGTGCCAATTATCATAGTAACTCATAAAATTAAAAAAGGTTATTTAAATAAAGCTGTAGATAAAATTGAAAATCTTGATTTTGTTTTAGAAAAAATTTCAATTTTACCTATTCATCAATAAAAAGTGTTTACTAAGAATTCAATTCTTGGATCTAAATGGTTTTTAAAAGAAGTAGATGAAAGAAAAGGTTTACAAATAAGTCAAAAATATAAAATTCCTATACTCTTGTCAAATTTATTAATATCAAGAGGAATTAATGATGAAGAAATTGAGAATTTTTTAAATCCAAATTTATCCAATAACTTACCTGATCCTTTTTTATTAATTGATATGGAAAAAGGAATTTTAAGAATCATTAAAGCGATAAAAAATAATGAAAAAATTGGAATTATTGCTGACTATGATGTTGATGGATCAGCATCTGCTGCTATATTTTATAAATTTTTAATAAATTTTGTTGCAAAATTACTTATCAAAATTCCTAATAGATTATCCGAAGGATATGGTCCAAATGAAAGAATACTAAATGAAATGAAAAATGAAGGTATAAAAGTTATCGTCACACTTGATTGTGGAACTTCAGCTAAAGGTTTAATTGATAATAATAAATATAAAAATATAGATTTTATAGTTATAGATCATCACTTAAGTGAACCAAATTTACCAAATGTTTATTCATTAATTAATCCAAATAGATTTGATGAGCATAATAATTATAATGATATGGCTGCAGTTGGTGTAACTTTTTTATTTCTTATGGGATTAAGAAAAAAATTAAGAGATATAAATTTTTTTAAAAAAATTAATGAACCAAATTTAATGAATCTTCTTGATCTTGTAGCTTTGGGTACTGTTTGTGATGTAGTTAAGCTATCATTTCATAATAGAGTTTTTGTTAGTAAGGGGCTTGAATTAATAAGAAAAAGAAAAAATTTGGTAATTACAAAAATATTAGATAATTCAAATAATCAAAATACTCCAACAACAAGTGATCTTGGTTTTAAAATTGGACCTCAATTAAATGCAGCAAGCAGAATTGATGACTCTTCATTAGCAGCGAATTTATTAATTGAAACTGATATTAATAAAATTGATTTAATAACTAGGAAATTATTTTTATTAAATGAAAAAAGAAAAGTTATCGAAAACAAAATTTTTAATGAAGCTAACAAACAAGCAATAAAACAAAAAAAATCAAATTACATACTTGTTTATGGTTATGATTGGCATAATGGAGTTTTAGGTATTGTTGCAAGTAAATTAATGTCTATGTACAATAAGCCTTCCATTGTCATATCATTTGTAAACAATATTGGTATTGCATCTGCAAGATCTATTAAAAATATAGATTTTGGTACAATTATAATAAATGCAAAAAATTCAAATTTAATTAATAAGGGTGGTGGTCATAGCATGGCAGCTGGATTTGAAATCAATTATAATAATTTAAAAAAATTTAATGATTTTCTTTTTAATTATATGAATAAAATTGATTTATCAATATTTGTTAAAAATGATTTACATGATTCTATATTGTCAATTAACGAAGTTAATCATGACATTTTAGAAATGATTAATAGAATGGAGCCTTTTGGAAATGGTAATCCTGAGCCAAAATTTATAATTAAAGATATAGTGATTGATAATATTAAAATTGTTAAAGAAAAGCATATTTTTTTATTTTTTAAGAATGACTTTAATTCTAATTTAAAAGCAATATGTTTTAACTGTATAGGAACTGATTTGGGAGAATATTTGTTAAAATTTAAAAAATTTAAATTTTATTTTTCATGTAAAATTAAAATAGATAATTTTAATAATTTTTTAAAACCTCAATTACTGATTGATGATGCAATGGTCATAAATTAAATAATTTGATATATCCGATTATATCGATTATATAATATTTGTTATTAAAAGACCCCTTCGTCTATCGGTTAGGACATCAGGTTTTCATCCTGAAAAGAGGAGTTCGATTCTCCTAGGGGTCGCCATTTATGGTTTAAGTATTACTGACCCTTTTGTTTCTCTTGCCTCTAAAACTCTGTGAGCTTCTGATGCATCCTTAAGATCAAAAATTTTATAAATATTTGTCCTTAATTGTTTTGTTTTCATTTTATTAAATAAACTTGTTGAAGAAATATTTAGCTCTTCTCTATTTCTAGTATAATGCATCAAAGTTGGTCTTGTAAAAAATAAACTTTTTGGATTAAATGCACTATGAAGACTTACATTTTTTACCATACCTGATGATTGACCAAAGGAAACCATTAGCCCTCTTGTTTGTAAACAATTTAATGAAATTTTAAAGGTATCTTCTCCAACTCCATCATAAACAATTGGAACACCTTGATTTTTAGTTATATCCATTACTTTTTCAACCACATTTTCTTCCTTATAATTTATTACATGAGAGCATCCATTTTTAAGAGCTAAATTTGCCTTTTCTTTGCTACTAACTGTACCAATCATTTTACATCCAATAATTTTAGACCATTGCGAAGCAATTAATCCAACTCCACCTGCAGCTGCGTGAAATAAAATAAATTCATCTTTTTTAATTTTGTACAATCTCTCAAATAAATATTCTACAGTCATTCCTTGAAGTAATATAGATGCTGCTTCATCATTAGTTATATAATCAGGTATTTTTATTAATTTATCTTCAGGAAAATCTCGAATTTCACAATAAGCTCCAAGAGGAATAGTTGCATAGCCAACTCTGTCTCCTATCTTTAAATTAGTAATATTTTTACCTAATTCAATAACTTTTCCTGCAGCTTCTAAACCTAAACATATTGGCAAATCAGATGGTAATGGATAAACTCCAGATCTATGATATGTGTCTATATAATTCAAACCTATAGATGTTTGTTGAATTCTGACATCATTAGGTTTTAATTCTTTTGGAAGATTATATTCTTGATATTTTAGAACATCATGACTCCCTAATTGAGATATAACTACTCTTTTTGGCATATAGTTTAAAACTTTTTATTTAACAATTTATATATATCTTCATAGTTTTTTAAGCAATCAGGATTAGATAAAACATTACTATTATTTACTTTATGTCCATTTATAATTTTTTTAATTAATAATTCAGGTATTTTTCCACTTTTTGTTTTTGGAATATCTGAAATTTGAAAAAATTTTGAAGGAACATGTTTGGGAGATAAATTATTTCGTATTTGTAATTTAGCTTTATTTATTAAATTATTATCAAGTTTTTTTTTAGAATTCATTTTTAAAAATAATATTACTTCTGTATCGGTTTCTAGTTGACGTTCTACAGCAACACATTCATCTACTGCTTTAATCTTTTCAACAATTCTATAAATTTCAGCAGTGCCTATCCTTATTCCACCAGCATTTAAGGTCGCATCAGATCTTCCATGAATAATATATCCATTATTTTGTGTTTTTTGACAAAAATCACCATGATGCCAAATTTGATTATATTTTGCAAAATATGCTTTTATATACTTTTTGTTTTCTTTATCTTTCCAGAAATATAAAGGTTTTGATGGAAATGGAGATTTACAAACTAATTCACCTCTTTTATCAGTTACTGATTTTCCAAGTTCATCAAATACATCGACATCCATACCTAATCCTTTTGATTGGATTTCCCCAGAGAATACTGGTAGTTTTGGATTTCCTAAAACAAAACATGAGACTATATCTGTTCCTCCACTAATTGATGCAAGATGTACATTGCTTTTAATATTTTTATAAACGTAATCAAAAGATTCATGTATTAATGGTGAACCAGTAGAAGCAATTGTTTTTAACTTATTTAATTTATATTTTTTTTTAATAATAATTTTATTATTTTTTAAATAATCAATATATTTAGCTCCAGTTCCAAAAAAGGTAATTTTTTCTTTGTTAGTTAATTTAAATAGATTATCTATTTTAGGAATAAAGGGAGATCCATCATAAAGAAATATTGTAGCTTTAGAAGAAAGACTTGATACTAGCCAGTTCCACATCATCCATCCACAAGTTGTAAAATAAAATACTTTATCTTTTTCTCTTATATTACAATGTAGTTGATGTTCTTTTTTATGTTGTATTAGTGATCCTCCAGCTCCATGAACTATGCATTTTGGAATCCCAGTTGTACCACTAGAGTAAAGTATATATAATGGATGATTAAATGGAAATTTAACAAATATTTTATAGTTTTTTTCATTTTTGAATATTTGATTCAAATTTGTATATTTAAATCTAAGATTTAATTTTTCTTTGTCATCATGAGGTATTACTATAACTTCTTTAATTGATTCAATATTTTTTAAAATTTTATTTATATATTTTAGTGTATTAATTTTTTTATTATTATAAAAATAATAGTCAGTAATAATTAATATTTTTGGATCAATTTGTTTAAATCTATCGATTATTGCATTTGGTCCAAAATCAGCAGAACATGAAGACCAAATTGCTCCTATTTGAGCTGCAGATAAAAAAGCTATTACTGTTTCAGGTAAATTTGGTAGTGCGGCAACTATTCTATCTTTAGGTTTAATATTTTTTCGCTTAAAAAAATTTGAAAGTTTGAAAACTTTATCTCTTAATAATTTCCATGAATATCTTTTTATTTTATTTTGTTCATTATAAAAAACTATAGCATCTGTTTTATCATTTTTTTGCAAGCAATTTTCAGTATAATTTAAAAATGATTTATCAAAAAACTTTGCATTTATAAAGTCTTTAGAATTTTCAAATACCTTACCCTTTTTTATTCCACATATGTTTGTAAAATCCCAAACCTCATTCCAAAATGTATTTTTATTTTCAATACTCCACTTATGTAAATCATTGTATGATTTAAGATTTAAATCTTTCTCTAAATTATTTACAAAATCATCCAATAGAGTTGTAGTTGCAGATGGAGTCCACAACTTTTTGTTGGACATTAATTTATATTTTTTTGTCTTTTAGTGTTCTGATTCTTACAATTACATCAATATTATGAAGTTGTAAGCAAGCTGGCATAGAAGGAATGTTTAAATCAATATTTTTTGTAGGTATATCAACAATTTTACCCTCATCTTCTATATACAGGTGATAATGACTTTGGTTATTGTTACAATAAAGAGATTTATTTTGATCTACAACTATTTCTCTTATCAAGCCAAGAGATGTAAATTGCTTTAGAGTGTTGTAAATAGTGGCCATAGAAATTTTTCTATCTTCTTTTTTAACCTCGTCAAATAAATTGTCTGCTGATATATGCCTATTGCCTTTGTCAAAAATTAATTTAGCTAATATTCTTCTTTGTTTGGTTGGTCTAATTCCACTCTTTACAATCTTATTTATAGCTTGACCATAAGGTGTGGTTAGGTCGTATACTTTTGTTGCCGATGTCATGTTTGTGTATATAACTAATTATAGCAATGAAATACATATTTTCTTTTATTTTTCTATACTTTTTTTTTGGATTTGCCCTTTATTTGTTTCAAAGAAAAATATTGTTTAACACATGCAAAAAGCCAAATTTGCCATCTTTTTATAATTTGAAAAACGTTGAAGAAATTTGCGTATCAACACCTGATGGTTTAAATTTACTTGCTTGGCATTATGAATCTAAGTTTTCCAATCCAATCTTGTTATATTTACATGGTAATTCATTTGATATAGGTGAAAGAGCCTATAGAATAAAAAAATATATAGACAATAATTGGTCAGTATTGTTGCTGGCATGGAGAGGTTTTAGTGGTAATGAGGGTAAACCTACTGAAAAAAATTTATATATAGACGGAGAATCTGCAATTAATTGGATTTTAAACAATACTAAACACAAATTATCTGACATAGTTATTTATGGGGAATCTTTAGGAAGTGGAATTGCAGTTGAATTAAGTATGAAATATAATTTTTTATCAACTGTTTTAGAAGCCCCTTTTACCTCTATTTCTGATGTTGCAAAAAAAAGATACAAAATATTTCCTACTAAATTTCTTGTTAAAGATAAATTCGACAATTTAAGTAAGATTGATAAAATCCGTTCACCCCTTTTAATTATTAGTGGAAAAAAGGATGAAATAGTCCCTCATATTCATAGTGAAAAATTGTATAGAAAAGCTAAAAAAATAAAAAAAAGTGTTTTTGTTGACGAAGCAATGCATAATAATTTATACGATTTTGGAATTGAAAAATCTGTTATAAAATTTAATTTAGAATTATGGAAATAAATTTAACAACATCATATGTGGGTATATTAAGCTTAATTACTTTTGTAATTGCATATGCCGTTGTTATGGCTGAAGAATTTAGCCATCTAAGAAAATCAAAGCCAGTAATTTTATCTGCTGCAATTATCTGGGCAATTATTGCCTTTCACTTTTCTTCAAATAAAGAATATGCAATAGAAATTGAGCATGCTCTTGAACATAATATTTTAGAATTTTCTGAATTATTTTTATTTCTCTTAGTCGCTATGACTTATATTAACTCTTTGGAAGAGAGAAAAGTATTTGATGTTGTACGTTTTCAGTTAACATCAAGAGGGTTTAGTTTTCGACAACTTTTTATTTTTACAGGTGTAATAACATTTTTTCTTTCACCTATTGCAGATAATTTAACAACTGCGCTTGTAATGTGCTCAGTTTTAATGGCTTGTGGTAAAGGTAATGGTAAATTTATATCACTTGGTTGTATTAATATTGTTGTTGCTGCAAATGCTGGTGGAGCTTATAGTCCATTTGGAGACATTACTACTTTGATGGTATGGCAGGCTGGAATTGTTGAATTTTTTACTTTCTTTAAAATATTTTTTCCTTCAGTAATTAATTATGTCATACCAGCGACTATAATGTATTTTTTTATTCCTAAAGAAAAACCTGAACTAAGCACAGATAAAGTTTTTATGAAAAGAGGTGGAAGAGTCATTATATTTTTAGGACTCTTTACAATATTTAGTGCAGTAAATTTTCATAATATTCTACATTTACCACCTATGTTAGGAATGATGTTTGGTTTAGGTTTATTAGGATTATATTCTTTCTATTTAAAAATAACTTACAATCCTTCTATTGAAGATCAAAAATTTGATTTTTTTACAAATATATCAAGAGCTGAATGGGATACATTGTTGTTCTTTTTTGGAGTAATTTTAAGTGTAGGTGGATTAGGTTTCATAGGATATCTGACATTAGTATCAGAATTTCTTTATGTTGGCTTAGGACCAACCTTAGCAAATGCAATTGTGGGTGTTCTTTCTGCAATAGTAGATAATATTCCTGTTATGTTTGCAGTAATAACAATGAGGCCTGAAATGTCTATTGATCAATGGTTATTAGTAACATTAACAACTGGAGTGGGTGGAAGTTTGCTTTCTATAGGTTCTGCTGCAGGTGTGGCATTAATGGGTCAGGCAAGAGGATATTATACATTTTTTGGTCATTTAAAATGGACACCAGTAATTTTTTTAGGATATGTTGCCAGCATTTATCTGCATGTTTTAATGGCTGATTTACCTTGGTAACTAAAGTTATCAATTAAAAAATAAATTAACAAACTAATAATTAAAATAGTTCCTGCAACAAATGATGCTTCATTAAACCTATATACTGATATTAATCTAAATAAATATGAAGGTAGAGTTTCAAAATTTTGATCTTTAAAAAAAGAAATAATAGTAAAATCACCAAATGTAATTATTGTTGAAAATGCAAATAAATAAAGGCAGTTTTTTTTCATTAAAGGGAATAAAATTCTAAAATAATCAAATAAACTAATTCTAAAAGATGATTTTATATCCCAATAATTTAAATAAATATTTTTCAAATTATTAAAAAGAATTAGTAATGCAAAAGGTATTAAAAAAATGCAATTTATTAAAATTATTACTAAATATTTAAAAAATATAATATATCTTAATTCATTCAATACTATAAAATAACCTAAGCTGAAAATTATTGGAGAAATAATTATAATTGATGAAGTGCTAAGAAACATTATTTGTTGTAAAAAAACATTTTTATGATTCAAAACTAGTAATATAGAAATAATAAATCCAAATATGGTAACTAAAGATCCTGATATAATAGATATTATTAATGAGTTAAAAAAAGCTTTAATAAAATTGCCGTCATAAAAAATATTACTAAAATCATTACTAAAAAAATTAATTATAATTAATATTATTGGAGAAAATAAAAAAATAGTGAATATAGCTATCAAAATGAAATCAGAAATTTTAATAGTTTTAATATTATTATGAGGATGAATATAAGAACTAATGTCAACCTCAAAGAAATTAGAACCTTTTAATTTAAAAAAACCAAAGAATACAAATAATATACAAATAAAGATTTGGATGAAGCTTAAAATAATTGCTTTATTAAAATTTAATTCAAATAATGCATATTGATATATTGCTACTTCTATTGTTGAGTACATAGGACTCCCTCCCAGAGCCATAACAATAGCAAAACTAAGGAAGCATAATGAAAAAATTATTGAAAATATTGTAAATAAATTTTGTTTTATAACAGGTATTTCTAACTTTATAATATTGCCTAAATATGACAATCTAATTGATCTAGAAATTTCATAATATTTTTTTGGTATATTGTTTAAATTTTGAAATAATAATCTTGAAGCAAATGGTGTGTTTAAAAGTATATGAGCAATTAAAATTGCTTTTATTCCGTAAATTGTTTCAAATGAAAAAAAATTATAGATATCAAAATAAGTATTTAAAAAGCCATTATATCCAAATATTTTAATTACAGCATATACAATTAAAATTGATGGTATAACAAAGCAGAAACCACATAGTGAAATAATAATTTTTACTATTTTTAAATTTTTGTGCCTATTTAAAGCTAATGCAAAAGGTATAGCTAAAACACAGCTAATAAATGCTGACAAAAATGCTTGATACAATGAAAAAAAAATTATTCTATGGGTGTAACTATTTTTTAAAAATTGTATTAGTGAATAAAAATCAAAAGTAATTTTAGAAATAATACCTATAAATGGTAACAAAAGTATTAAGAAAAAAAAACCTAATACTGAAAAATTATATTTATTATACAATTAATTTATGAAGCATTTAACCATTCATTAATCCAATCCTCTTTATTATTATTAATTTCTTCAGGATTTATTTGAATAACTTTTGGTATTTTTAAATTTTTAAAAGCTTCTGGAAGATTATTGAGATTAGTTACTGGATACATAATATTTGTAGAAGGAATAACTGATTGAAAATCATCAGATAACATAAATTTAATAAATTCATTGGCAATTTTTTTATTATTTGATTTTTTCAAAATACCTGCAAATTCAATTGAAATATAATTTCCCTCATCAAAAATTGAAGCTGAAATATCATAATTTTCTTCAAACATTATATGCGCAGCTGGTGAAGTAGTGTAACTAAGAACTATATCTGCCTCACCTGTCATGAAGAAATTATAATATGCATCTGTCCAACCTTTAGTTACAGATATAATTTTTTTATTTAGTTTTCCCCACTCATTCCCCGCTTTATCTCCGTAAATAGCTTTCATCCAAGTTAATAAACCTAATCCTGGTGTTGAAGTTCTTGGATCTTGAATAACTATTCTAGCTTCAGTAGAATTAATTAATTCATCCATTGATAAAGGAGGTTTTTTTAATTTTTTATTATTATATACAAATGCAAAATATCCATAATTATATGGTACAAAAGTGTCACTATCCCATTGAATTGGTAATTGTATTTGTTGATTTATATTTTCAATATTATGTTTAGAAAATAAATTTGATTTATTTGCAGCATAAAACAAATTCATATCTAATCCTAAAACTATATCTGCTTTTGTTGATGAGCCTTCTAAAATAATTTTATTCAAGAGTGTTGCGGCACTATCTACAGCAACAAATTCTAATTCAACATTATATTTTTTTTCAAATTTTTCTTTTATTATTGGACCAGGACCCCATTCTGACACAAAAGAATCATATGTATAAATTGTTAAATTTTTAGCTTGAACAGATAGAGATATAAGTAAGCTAAGAATTAAAAAAGTTATTATTTTCATATTTCCTCCGCTGGCATTATCCAGATCAGGTTAAAGGGTATAAATCTCAGCATTTAAGCACCCCTAAATATTAGTATATAATTAAGAGTTAAAATTTCAAACTAAATAATTGTTTTTAATTAATTTATCACTATAACAAGCATTTTCGGGGAGTAGCGCAGCCTGGTAGCGCACCTGGTTTGGGACCAGGGGGTCGAAGGTTCGAATCCTTTCTCCCCGACCATGTTTTCTAGTTTTTTTAAGATTATAACTTCATCTTCTATACTGAGATCTTTTATGTTAACTTTTAATTATTATTTATGAATATTTTACAGAGATTTAAAAATAAGAAAGCATTAGTAACAGGTGCTAATGGTGGTATTGGCAGTGTTTTAGTTGAATGTTTAAAAAATGAAGGAGCCATAGTAGCCGTAACTGATTTAGATACATCTCAAATCATAGCTGATGCAAATTTTGATGGAGATTTATTAGATTCAAATTTCTGTGACAATTTACCAAAAAATGTTTTTGATAAATTAGGCGGTTTAGATATTTTATGTAATGTGGCAGGAGTAATTACCAGAGGTAGAATTGATGAAGCTACAGATGAAGATTATAATTTAACAATGAAAGTAAATGTAGAGGCGCCATTTCGTTTGTGCAGATCAAGTATTCGATTAATGCAAAAGGGTAGCGTTATAGTCAATGTGTCCTCTTGTTGGGGGTTAAGACCAGGACCAAATCACCCACTATATGTTATGTCTAAATCCGCTATTGCTTCATTAACACAATGTTTGGGTTTAGATCATGCTGGTCAAGGTATTCGCGTTAATGCTGTTTGTCCAAATGAAGTTAATACAAAAATGATACGTAGTGGTTTTGAGGTTAGAGGATTAAATATTGATAAAGCAATAGATGAATTAAATAAAACAGTACCAATAGGCAGGATTGCAGATCCTAAGGATATAGTTGATGTAATTTTATTTTTATTGTCTGATGAATCTAGATATATGTGTGGATCAATTGTAGAGGTCAATGGAGGCAAACCAGTTTTATGACTAATTTCAAAAATAAAGTTGCTTTGATAACGGGAGGATCATCTGGTATAGGAGCTGCTACTGCAAATATTTTGGCTGAAAAAGGTGCAAGAGTTTTTTGTGCTCAACGTACAAAATCTTTACATGAAGATATTATAATTGATCTTAATGATATTAATTCCCCCAAACAAATTATATCAAAATTAAATAGCTCTGCAGGTAGACTAGATATTCTAATAAACAATGCGGGTATAATGTTGGAGGGAACTGTAGAAGAAATTACTTTAGAAGAATGGAATAATCACATGTTGATTAATTTAACTGTACCTTTTTTACTAATTAAGCATGCAATGTTTCTTTTAAAAAAACATAATGGATCAATTGTTAATGTAGGATCTATAGAAGGAATAGGAAATAATCCACGACATCCAGCCTATGGGGCATCAAAAGCAGGTTTGCATGGACTAACGAGAGCAGTTGCTGTTGATCACGGATCTGATGGAGTTCGTTGCAATGCAATTGCTCCTGGATGGATAAATACGGCACTTAATGAAAATTATATAAAAAATTTAGATAATGAAGAGATATTTAAAAACAAATTAAAAACTATTCACCCTGTAGGAAAAATTGGTAGTCCAAAAGAAGTGGCTCAATTAGTTAGTTGGTTAGTTTCTGAAGAAGCGAGTTTTGTAACTGGTCAAGTTTGGACAATAGATGGCGGTAGAATGATAAAATTAAGCTTACCTGACAATTAATTATTAAGACTATATTTTCAAATTACAATAATAATATTATTGTTATAGATTAAATTTATTATAATTATTTAATTTAATTAAAAAAAATTTTTAATATGAATATTGATAAAAGAAAAATAAAAAATATAGATTGGAATTTTCATCCAAATTTACCTATAGGTTTTTATCCTTTTCTTGATTGGCCACCATCACCTAAAAAATGGATAACTTTTGTTTGGAAATTTTGGTTAAAAAAATCTGATAGAACACTTTTTTTAATATTATCTTTTTTTACTTATTTTTTCCTTTTTCCACCTTTTGAAGAAATGGCAAAATTAAATTTTGAATGGATATCTTTGTTAGCACTAAGGAATTATATATTTATTTTTATTGTTGCGGGAGGACTTCATTGGTGGTTTTTTATTCATAATGGTCAAGGAACTGAATTTAAATATGATAATACCAAAAGAAACAACAATAGTAAGATATTTACTTTTAATAATAATGTTTATGACAATATGTTTTGGACATTAGTATATGGTATTCCAATTTGGATTTTTTTTGAAACTCTTCTTCTTTGGTCATTTGCCTCTGGAAAAATAGAAATATTTAAACTAAAAGATGGTTGGATTTGGTTTTGTTTATGGTTTCCTTTGTTACAAATTTGGCAGAGTTTTCATTTTTATTGTTATCACAGAATAATTCATATGCCTTTTCTGTATAGAATAGTTCATTCAGTTCATCATCGTAATATTAATCCCGGACCATGGTCAGGTTATTCTATGCACCCAATAGAACATATTATTTATATTAGCTCATTACTAATACATTTTGTAATCCCGAGTCATCCTTTACATATTTTATATCATCTTTACTGGCTTGTTCTTGGAACAGTTTCAACTCACGCAGGTTATGAAAAGATTTGGATAAAAGATAAGAATCTTCTTGATGTTGGTTCTTTTTTTCACCATCTACATCATCGTTATTTTAATTGTAATTATGGCAATCCAGAAATACCTTTTGATCGTTGGTTTGGAAGTTACCATGATGGCACAGAGCAAGCTAAAAAAAAATTACGTAGAAAATTAGTATTCTGATGCAAGAAAATTTAATTAATAGATTTTCAGTACCTAAACTTTCAAGTTGCACTATTGATTTAGCTAATGTTGCTTCTAATAAAAAAGAACCTGATTTAATTTTAACAAATGCAAGAGTTATTTCAACATATAGTGATAGATTACTTAAAGATAAAGAGATATGGATTTATAAAGGAAGAATAGCTTGTATAAAGTCATCAGGATCGCATAAAAATTATTTTACTGTTGATCAAAATAAAATTTATAATGTTAATAATAATATATTAGCCCCTGGTTTAATTGATCCTCATATGCATATAGAAAGTAGCATGATGACTGGTTGTGCTTATGCTGAAGCAGCACTGTTAAATGGCACAACAACAGTTTTTTGTGACTCTCATGAAATAGGAAATGTTTGTGATATTGAAGGTATAGAATGGATGCTAGAAGATTGCAGAGAAGCACCACTATCAATATTTTTAACACTACCAAGTACTATACCTGCAACTAATGATAAATTAGAAACAGCTGGAGGAAATCTAACTGCCAAAAAAATATCGAATCTTTATGATAAATGGCCAGAGATTCTAGGTTTAGGGGAAAAAATGGATTTTGTTTCTGTTTGCAACGGAGAAGAAAGATCTCATAGTATAATCGCAGAAACATTAAAAAGAAAGTTACCAGTAAGCGGCCATGTTTTTGGCCGTGAATTTGTAGCTGCATATGCTGCAAGTGGAATATCTGATACGCATGAAGCTGAAGAAAAATATTTCACAAATGATTTATTGGAAGCAGGTCTTTGGATTTTTTTAAGAGGTGGAAATCCAAAAACACCATGGAATAGTATTAAGGAAGCGATAAAGGTAATAACTCAATTTGAAGCTAGTACAAAAAGAATTTGTGTTTGTACCGATGATAGAGATGCTGACGATTTATTTAATTTTGGTTTAGATTGGGTTGTAAGACAAGCAAATCATCTTGGAATAAAAATATCTACCGCATGGTCAATGGGTTCTCTTCACCCGGCTACAAGATATAGTATAGATGCTGATTACGGTGCCTTGGGACATAGTAGAAGAGCTGATATTGTAATGCTTGATGATAAACTAGAAGTATTAAACACTTGGTTTGGCGGTACTTTAGCAGTTGAAGATAAAAAAATTACTTCAACATTAGATAAACAATTATCTAATAATAGATATAAATATCCAAATAGAGCATATAATACTGTTATTCTTCCCAAAGAAATAATTTTTATACCGCCCGTTCCTAAACAATCTAAATTTAAAATTAACATAATTAAAACTGAATTACCTGGAATAATGACTTTTAAAGAAACCATTAAAATTGAAAATAAAATATCTAATTGGACCGAAACCCTAAAAAAAAATAATTTATGTCACTTATGTGTAATTGAAAGGCATGGAAAAAATGGAGACTTTGCTCATGGATTTTTGAAAAATTTTAATTTAAATCAAGGTGCTGTAGCTAGTAGCGTAGGTCATGACGCTCACAATATTATTGTTGCAGGATTAAATGAAACAGATATGAAATTAGCTGTTGAAATTTTAAATGATTATCAAGGTGGTATAGTTATAGTTAATAGAGGTAAATTAATATCAAGTGTAAAATTACCTATAGCAGGTTTACTTTCTGATAAAAAAGCTTCTGAAGTTGCTTTTGAAAATAAAATATTTAAAGAAAATTGGACAAATTCAGGTTGTACATTAGCTTATATGGGCTTTAATCTTCTGCCTTTATCAGTAATACCTAATTTTAGAATTACTAATAAGGGTTTAATTGATGTCAAAAATATGAAAATTATTCCATTGTTTGAATTTTAATTAGATATTATTTATTTTTTTATATATAATTTTCTTAAATGTCTTTTGTATTCAATATATGTATTACATCAAAATTTGGAGATAAAATGCAAGAAGTTAGTTCAATAGATGCATTATCAAATCAAGGTATTGTCAATGATAGATATTTTAATAAAAATAATACTAAAGATGTTCAAGTTACATTGATTGAAAGTGAAAATATTGATTATTATAATAAGCTATCTGGTACTAATTTTCATACAATAGATTTTAGAAGAAATATTATAACAAAAGATATAAGTTTAAATAAGCTAGTTGGAAAAGAAATTAAAATTGGAAAAGTTAAAATGAAAGTACATAGATTATGTGATCCTTGTAAATATTTACAAGATTTATTAAATGACAAAGATTTAGTTAAAAAATTATTAAATAGAGGCGGTTTAAGATGTGAAATATTATCAGATGGAAAAATATCTGTTAATGACAAAATAACAATTCTGGAATAATCATTAAATTAAGAATTTAAACACTTATGAAAACTGCACTGTTCATATTACATCAAAAAACTTCTGAGGCTGGAAATATTAAAAAAAAATTAAAAAAAAGAGGCTTTAATTTTGAAATGATACGCCCTTCACTTGGTGAAGATTTACCAAATAATTTAGATAAGTACCAAACTATAGTTGTTTTTGGTGGACCAATGAGCGTTAATGATGATGACGAGTATATGAAAAAAGAAATTGCTTGGATTGGTCAAGTTTTAAAAACTAATATTCCATTTTTAGGAATATGCCTTGGAGCTCAACTTATTGCAAAATATTTAGGATGTGAAGTTAAAAAAAATGTAAATAATTTATCTGAAATTGGCTTTTATAATATTCAACCTACATCTAAGGGTTTAAAAATGTTTGAGTCACAAAAAATTTTTTATCAATTCCATTCTGAAGGTTTTGATTTACCATCTGGATGCGATTTATTAGCCAAAGGTGATATTTTTTATAATCAGGCATTTAGATATAAGAATTGTTATGGTTTGCAATTTCATCCTGAAGTTAATATTTATTTACATTTAAAATGGATTATTTTAGTTTTAATAAAAAAACCTCAAATTTTATTCAAAAAAGGGGCTCAAAATTTCATTTATCAATTAATTTTACGAATTAAATATAATAATTCTATCTCAAAATGGTTAGATGATTTTTTAGATAATTACCTTCTTAAAGAATTATAAACATAAACTGTATTAAAATAATTTTTCATGACTTGTTTAATGTATAACCTTAATTATTATAATTTATCTATTATTTACAAGATTTATGAAAAAATTTATTATTAAGTATAGTAACCAAATTAACGGCTATATTTTTATTTTACCTGCCTTTTTAATTATTAGTATTTTTGGAATTTTCCCTGTTTTTTTTGGTATGTATATGAGTGTCCATAAATGGAAAGTTTTTAAGGGTAGATTTTTAGGACTTGAAAATTATAAAAAAATATTAGGAGATATAAGTTCTTTTTGGCTATTTATATTGGGCCTATTAATTTTAATATTTTCATATTGGTTTTGGTCAGAATATAAAAATAAATTTAAAAATACATTTATAATTTTTATTGTTTCTTTTTTTATATTAATAATTAGCTTGGTAATTATTAATTATAGCTGGTCTTCCATGATGGAATCAGGGGATAAAGATTTTTTATATTCAATAATATATATTTTTTATTATTCATTCTTTGCAATTACTGCAGAAGTTGGTTTAGGTTTGTTAATTGCTTATGCACTTTATCAAAAATTAAAGGGTAAACAATTTTTTCAAATGATTTTACTAATACCATATATTACTCCAGCAGTTATGGGAGGTGCAGTTTTTTTTCTTATATTTGGCAAAGCAGAAAATTCTATATTAAATGAATTTATTGGTTTTTTTGGATATGAACCACAAATGTGGTTATTTGATAAACGCAAACTAAGTGAAATTATATTTGGAATTAAAATTGAAGGTTTCTTTGCAGGCCCTAGTTTAGCTTTAACTACTTCAATATTTTATGGAATTTGGTCTTATACAGGTTATTACGCTATAATTTTATTAGCAGGATTATCTATTATACCTTCTGATCTTTATGAAGCTGCAAAAGCTGAAGGTGCTTCAAGATGGCAAACTTTTATTAAAATAACAATACCTTTGTTAATGCCAATTATATTTTTTCTTTTGTTAACAGGTTTTATTAATTCTTTTCAAGCATTTAATCATATACTTGTTATGAAAACATCATCTGCAGGTGAAACAATGGATGTTGTTACTATAGAAATTTTTGATCATTTTTGGGATAGAGTAAAATTTGGTTATGCCGCTGCTGAAGGTGTTGTTCTTTTTATAATATTGAATGTTTTGGCTATTTCTCAATATGTAATTTTTAGAAAGAGATTAAACTATGATTAAGTTTTCTAATAAAGAATTAATTATTCCCTATTTTATTCTATTTCTTGTTTTGGTTTTATCAATATATCCATTGCTTTACATGGTCAGTACATCACTAATGACAGCAGGTGAAGCGTCTAATCAATATATGTTTCCAAAAAAATTAATGTTTGAAAATTATAAAGAAGTATGGGAGTCTAATAATTTTCAAAAATATACTTTAAATAGCATTATTATTAGCATAGCTATTGTCTCAGGTGTTTTGTGCACAAGTGTACCTGCAGCTTATGCTTTTGCTAAGATTGATTTTCCATTTAGAGATATAATTTTTTATGGTCTCTTGATTTCTTTAATGATTCCTGAAATTATAGCATTATTACCTCATCTACTTATTATTCGAGGAGATATATTTCCTTTACCATTTGGCCCATCATGGATGAATAGTCTACAAGGATTAACCGTACCTTTTTTTGGTAATGTTTTTTTAATTTTTTTATTAAGACAATATTTTAAAAAAATTCCAAATGAATTATGGGATGCAGCAAGAATGGATGGTGCAACACATTTCTTTTTTTTGAGAAAAATTGTGATCCCAATGAGCATGCCCATAATTGTCACTGTAGCTTTATTTGCATTTATTTTAGCATGGAATTCTTTTGCATGGCCTTTATTAATATTGACAAAAGAAGACTGGTTCCCTGTTACTGTTTCAATTTATAGTTTTATAAGAGAAGTTGGAGCTAATTATAATTTATTAATGGCTGCTTCTCTAATATCTATTTTTCCTGTTCTTTTATTATACTTTTTTACTCAAAGATTATTTTTGGAAAGTATTTCGAACTTTGGCTTAAAACAATAATTGTTAACAATTTTTTGTCATAAATAATTAATTTAATTCTAGTATTTTTAACCTAAAAGTTTATCTATAAAAGTGTAGTAATTAATAAGGGGCATAAAATGAAAATAATTAATAATTTATATAAAAAAATTTTATTAATATTAACTTTTTTTATATCAACTCAGTTATTTGCAGTAACACCTGAAGATATAGAAAATGCAAATCCTAAAGGTCAAACAGTAGAATTTTGGGTTCAGTATTCTGATGAAAGATTAGATGCTATGAAAGCAAGAGCTGAAAGATTTGAAAAGGAAACAGGTATTAAGGTTAATATTACTTACAAAGGTCATTACGGTAAAGTTCAATCTGCTATGATGACTACTGCAGGAACTACTGATCAAGCTGATGTTGCTAGAGGTTATGGAAATGCAGCAGCTGATATGTATCAGATAGGTGCTGCAATTGATCAAACCTTACTTGCGAATAGTGAAAAATGGGGAGTAAATCAGGATGATATTAATGATTGGGGAGCTAATTGGACGGTTGGTTTCTCACCATATTTTGATGGAAATCCTAAACTATTGCACGAAGTTGGTAAATCTATTGAAGTAGTCTATTATAATAAAGATTGGCTAGACGAGCTGGGACTATCAGAACCTCAAAATCCTAGTCAGTTTGCTGAAGCCGCATGCGCTGCAACTAATAGTGTGTATAGTGGTCGAGTTGGAGATACTCCTAGTTTAGGATATGAGATAGATACTGATGCTAGTAACTTTGCAGCATGGGTTTTTGCTCATGGTGGAGATGTATTTGATTATAAAGCTGGGAATTACATTCTTAATAGCAATGAAGTTATTGAAGCAATGAATTTTATTCAAGGTATGGCCAAAAAAGGATGTGCTCAAGTAACAAGAGACAAATATGCTGATCAACAATATTTAGGATTAGGAACAAATTTATTTGCTCTTGGCTCAACATCTGGGATTACTTATTTTCAGAAAGCAATTGAAGCTGGATATAATGGCAATTGGGAAATATCTAAAGTACCTCATACAACTTCTGAACCTGTTATGAATTTATATGGTGGAGGTTTGATTATGGGAAATACAAAACATCCAGATAAAATGGTTGCTGCCTATCAGTGGATGAAATATATTTCTAATACTGAAAATTCTGCTGTATGGTCAACAGAAAGTGGATATGGTTTTGTAAGAACTTCTTCAGCTGAGCATCCATTAATTGTAGCTAAGAGAAATGAGCTTCCCCAATATAACACATCATTAGGGTTGATCAAATTTGGAAAAGGTGAGCCATCAGTTCCTGCATATTACTCCGTAAGAGGTGAAATAGAAAAAGCTTATGCAGGTATTATTAATGGAGATGATGTAATATCTACTTTAAATGCTCTTAATGATGAAGCTAATGCTATTCTTGCTGATGCAATAGAAAATTAAAATATATTTAAATTAATATTAGGGTGGTGTAGAACCACCCTTTTTTTATGATAATTGTTTGCTCTTTAAAAGATCTAGAAACTGTATGTGAATCAGTTAAACCATCTCATATAATTTCTGTTATAGATCCTGGTTATGCTCCTAAAACACCATTAGGAGTAAAGTATCATTTAAAATTAGGGTTTGATGATATTATTGAAGTAAACTCAAAAAATAAAATATTTAGACTAAATACAGATCAGATCCCTCAACTACCACCTAATCAGGATCATATCAATTCAATTACTAAATTTGTAAACTCTTGGTCTGATAATTCGCCAATAGTTATTCACTGTTGGTGTGGTGTTTCTAGGTCAATGGCTACCGCAACTTATTTACTATGTAAGTACGATAATTCTAATATTGATAGAAATATTAGATATATAAGACACATAGCAGCTCATGCTAACCCAAATAAATTATTAATTAAATTATTTGAAAAATCTTTGAAAATTAACAGTGAGATTACTGATGCTTATTTAAAATACCCTCACACAACAACTTACGATTGCTCTCAAAACTTTGCACCAATTACAATTTTTAATTTTAATGATATGAAGAAATTTAAATAAATAAATGATATAGTGACTATATGAAAGAATTTGTAAGAACGATAATGGATTATCCTGTAAAAGGAATTCAATTTAGAGATATAACTACTTTATTACAAAATGCTGGACATTTTAAAAAAGTAATAGATGAAATGACTATTCCATGGATTAATACAAATATTGATGCTGTACTTAGTATTGAATCAAGAGGGTTTATCATGGCTGGAGCTATAGCATATAAATTAGATGCAGCTTTTATACCATTCCGAAAACCTGATAAATTACCAGGTGAAACATATAAGGTATCTTACACTTTAGAATATGGATCTACTGAGATGCATGTTCACAAGGATGCATTAGATGGTCATCAGAATTTGCTGATAATTGATGATCTTTTAGCTACTGGTGGTACTGCATTAGCTGCTATAGAATTAGTTAATATGTTTAAAAATAAAAATATTAAAGGAGCTGGTTTTATTATTAATTTACCTCAGCTAAAAGGTGATCAAAAATTACTAGATAAGGGTATTAAGACTCACTCTTTAATGGAATTTTAATTATGTCTTCGGCAGTAATTGTAGGTTTTAAAAGATCTCCTTTTACAATAGCGAGAAAAGGTAATTTATCAAATGTTAGGCCAGAGGATATATTATCTCAAGTTATTAATGATTTGATTAAATCTACTGGAGTTTTAAAAAATGATATTGAAGATATTATCGCAGGTTGTGCTTATCCTGAAGGAGAACAGGGTTTTAATATTGCTAAAATAGTAACTTTTTTAACTGATATGCCTGAGCATGTAGCTGGAATGACTGTAAATAGATGGTGCGGCTCATCAATGCAAGCAATTCATATAGCAGCTGGCGCAATTTCCATAAATGCTGGCAATGTTTTTATTTGTTGTGGTATAGAAAGTATGTCCAAGGTACCTATAAATGGTTTAAATTATTCTCCACACCTACAGTTAAGTGAATCAAATCCCAATGTTTATTTATCTATGGGTGATACAGCTGAAAATGTAGCAAAAAAATATAATTTTACTAGGGAATATCAGCAAGAATTTGCAATTAGCAGTCATAAAAAAGCTTTTATGGCACAGAGTAAAAATTATTTTTTTGATGAATTAACAGAAATACATACAGATGATAAAATAATTAATAAAGATGAAGCTATAAGGCCAAATACATCTCAAGATATATTAAATGGACTTAAATTAGCTTTTAATGAAAATGGAACAGTAACAGCGGGAACCTCTTCGCCTTTAACTGATGGTGCTTCCGCAACACTTGTTTGTAATGAAGATTATGCAAAAAAAAATAATTTACCTATTCTGGCAAAAATAATTTCAACTGCTGTAAATGGTTGCCCACCTCATTTAATGGGATTAGGCCCAATAGAAGCTTCTAAAAAAGCTCTTAGAAGGGCAAATTTAAATATTAAAGATATAGATGTAATTGAACTAAATGAGGCTTTTGCTTCACAATCACTAGCTTGTATTAAAGATTTAGAATTAGATATTAACAAAGTAAACATTGATGGAGGAGCGATATCATTAGGACATCCTTTGGGAGCTACAGGAGCAAGAATCACTGCAAAAGCTGCTCAAATTATGAAAAGAGAAAATAAACAATATGCACTTGCGACACAATGTATAGGATTGGGACAAGGAATTGCAACAATATTAAAATCTTGTTAAATTAAATAAATTTTTTAAAAAAAATATATATATAATATAATATTTATGCAAATTTATAAAGCGCCACTCAATGATATTAAATTTCTGATAAATGATTTTTTAAATTTATCAAATAATGATCCAATTATGTCAAAAAAAGATCTAGAAATTACTGATCTAGAACTAATCATTGAAGAAGCTGCTAAAATTTGTGAAGAAACTCTTTTACCTTTAAATCAAAGTGGTGATCAGCAAGGATGTAAATTTGAAAATGGTAATGTTTATACACCAAAAGGATTTAAAGAAGCGTATAAAATTTTTACTGAAAATGGATGGCAAGGAATCAAAGTTTCTGAAGAATATGGAGGTCAAAATTTACCATATTTTATGAACATGATACTTGATGAAATGATAAGTTCTTCAAATATGTCTTTTGGTTTATATCCTGGATTAACTTCAAATGCCATTGATGCTATTGAAAAAAATGGATCACAAAAATTAAAAGATATTTATTTGCCAAAACTTACATCAGGTGAATGGTCTGGAACAATGAATTTGACAGAACCACAATGTGGTACTGATTTAGGCTTATGTAAAACTATGGCAGTTCCTCAAAAAGATGGATCATATAAAATAACAGGAACAAAAATATTTATTACTTGTGGCGATCACGACTTAACAAAAAATATTATTCATTTGGTATTAGCACGTACCCCTAATGCACCTTTAGGAATAAAGGGAATTAGTTTATTTTTAGTTCCTAAACTAATTTTAGATGAAAATGAAAATTTTAGTTCAAAAAATAATCTTGAATGCGGTTCAATAGAAAAAAAACTAGGTATAAATGCAAGTCCTACATGTGTGATGAATTATAATGACTCAACTGGTTGGCTTGTAGGTGATATAAATAAAGGTATGCAAGCCATGTTTATAATGATGAATGGAGCAAGAATATTTGTAGGAAGTCAAGGACTTGGTATTTCAGAATCATCATATCAATCAGCACTATATTATTCTAAAGAAAGACTTCAAGGTAGAAGACTTGATAGTGAGGAAATTGCAGACCCAATTATAGTACATCCAGAAATTAGAAAGAACCTTTTGCAAATGAAATCTTTAAATGAAGGAATTAGAGCTTTAATGCTTTGGACAGGCTATCATTTTGATTTAGCAAATAATTCTAATGATAAAAATATTATTAACAATTGTAAAAATGTAGTTGCTTTAATGACACCAATATTAAAATCTTTTGCTACTGATGTTGGATGTTATTCATCTAATCTAGCATTACAAATTTATGGCGGTCATGGTTATATTAAAGATCACGGAATCGAACAATTTGTTAGAGATGCTAGAATTGCACCTATTTATGAAGGGACAAATGGTATACAGGCATTAGACTTAATTAATAGAAAAATGCAAATTAATGACGGAGAAATAATAAATAATTTTTTTAAAACTATAAATAATTATTTATCAGATATTGCAATTAATAAAAACATTATAAGGGAAATTGAGATATTTAAAAAATCATATGATGAATTAATTTTAACTACTAAATATATAAAATCTTTAAATACAAAAGAAGAACTAGAAATTAATGGTGCAGCAGTTGAATACTTAGAAATGTTTTCTTATATTGCAATAGGATTTATGTGGCTTAAAATATTAGAAATTTCTTATACCAAAAATTTATTAAATAAATCTGAATTTTATGAATCTAAAATAGAAACTGGTAAATTTTATTTTAAAAAAATTATTCCAAAAACTTCTTTTTTAAAGAATCATATTTTGTCAGGTGCTTCAAATTATAATGATTATAAAGATAAATATTTTGATTTAGGATTTATTTAATGACAATAAAAATATATATGCCAACAAAAAATTCAATGCAATCAGGGATGGCAAATACAAAAAAATGGATTGCTGAGTATATTTCAAATTCAGAACAAGAAAAAGATTTTCTTATGGGATGGAATAGTTCCTCTGATACCTTAAGTCAAATTAAATTATATTTCTATACTAAAGATCAAGCCATAGAATGGGCAAAAAAAAATAACTATCAATATTTTGTTCAAGAACCTAAAAATAGAATTATAAAACCAAAAAATTATGCTTCTAATTTTGATATAAATAGAAAAGATTCTTGGACGCATTAATTTATAATAACTAGTTTTATTTTCATACATATGTTAGAGTGTTTTAAGCGCTCTTAGCTCAGCTGGATAGAGCATCGGTTTTCTAAACCGAGGGTCGCAGGTTCGAGTCCTGCAGAGCGCGCCACTTTACAAATTGACTGTTTCTTGATCTAGGAATGCGTTAAATGAAACTGACCTTCTTTCTTCAGTTGAAAAGAATGGATACACTGTATGCATTAAATAACTTGGAAATATATAAAGATCACCAACTTTAGGATTTATATTGTAATTAGAAGCAGCTGTTAATTGCGTTGTTCCATGAATAAAACTTATATTCCCATTCAAATTCGTTTTTTTGTATGAAGTACCGAAATCTTTTGGAACTTTCGTATATGTTACTGCTGAAATATTTCCTGTATGCCAATGTACAGGGTTATAATCATTTTCATATTGACATACCGCCCAACAAGATTTTATTTCAAAATTTTTAAACTCTTTACTCATTGCTGATTTTACATAATTAAAAACATAACTTTTAAAAATTTCATATAAATATTTATCTAAGAATTTTTTTTCAATTTTAACTTCATATTTTATTTCACCTGCAAGATTATCACCATTATATAATTCCTCTATTTTATTTTGATCTTTTAATATTTCATCTACGTGTTGATTTATCAAATTAACAGTTTGATCTGGTAATTTATATTTTCCAATTGCTGGTGAAAAAGGCCTAATTATTTGACCTTGAATTGTATTTTTGTTCATCGTCTTATATTACAATTAATTGTTTAATTATCAAGTAATCTATTTTATAAATAATCATGGAATATAAAGGATCTTGTCATTGTAATTCAGTTAAATTTACACTTCAAACCAATTTAGATACTGTGGTCCAATGTAATTGTTCATTTTGTAAAAGAAGAAATGCAATTATGACTTTAGAAGATAAAAATTCAATTAAAATTAATTCTGGTTATGAAAATTTATCTATTTATAAATTTAATACAAATATTGCTAAGCATCATTTTTGTAAAAAATGTGGTATTTTTGTTTACAGTAATAGAAGATTTGACTCTAATGGAATTGCTGTTAATTTAGGATGTATAGATGATATCAATACTTTTAAAATTGATACAAAATTAGCTGATAACATACACAAATAACTTTTTTATTTAATGTCATTAGAATTTTTAATTAATAAGATTAAAAAAAATAATTTCTTATTATTAGGAAGAGCGGGTGTTGATATTTATCCTGATCCACCTGGCACTAAAACTGAAAATGCAAATAATTATGTGACTCATCTTGGTGGTTCATCAGCAAATATGGCTGTTCAATTAACCAAATATGGTGGATCATGTTCTTTACTTACAAGAGTATCAAATGATGCATTAGGTAAGTTTGCTTTGAATCAATTAGATCATTATGGAGTGAAGAGAAATTTAATTAATTTAGAAGATAATGAATCTAGAATCTCATTTGCTATCGTTGAGTCAACTGTAGAAGAACATCAATCTATAATCTACAGGCATAAAGCTGCTGATTTATTTTTAAATAAAAGTGATATTGATAATGCTAAAATTCAAAATTATGAATGCATATTAATTACAGGAACCGCACTTGCAGCTGAACCATCTCGAAGTGCTGTATTGTATACTTTGGAACAAGCTAAAGAAAAAAATATACCTGCAATTATGGATATAGACTATAGACCTTACACATGGGAGTCAGCTGACAAAGCAAAACAAATTTACAATCTTGCTGTCGATTACTGTTCTGGAATAATTGGCAATGATGATGAATTTGCTGTCCTTTCAGGCAGTTATCAAGACGGCTTAAATTATGCCAAAAAAAAATCAAGTAATTGTGATTTGGTAATCTATAAAATGGGTGAAAGAGGCTCAATAACTTTTGCAAATAATCAAGAAATACCCAAAGGAATTTTCCCAGTTAAACCTCTTAAACCTACTGGCGCTGGTGACGCTTTCATGGGCTCATTAATTGGGGCCCTGTTAAAAAATTATGATCTTCAAATAGCTATTGAAATTGGTTCAGCTGCTGCAGCAATAGTTGTAACTAAGGTTGGATGTGCCCCAGCTATGCCAGATTTGGATGAAGTTTTAGATTTTATGAAAAATCATAACATTAACAAAGGAGATACTTAATGCATATACCACCATTTGATAATCAAAATAATCCCATTGTAGATATGGATGATAAACATG
>CETH01021807.1_pt1 | contig 43642 bp, 35 predicted proteins | sample 361461 | NCBI WGS metagenome assembly CETH01 (sample SAMEA2622695, study PRJEB7988) | marine metagenome | isolation source: saline water (ENVO:00002010), including
TTATCCCTAGATAGTTCCCCAATTTTAGCAAGTGCCTCTGCAGGATCAACTTCTCAAACAATTGTTAGTGGAGGGATTATAACTTTTACAGCAACATATACAATTAGTCAACAGGCAAACGATAGTGGTAGTATTAGGAATAGTGTTACGGCAACAGCTAGTAGTCCTGGAAAAACTAATGATATTACAGATGTTAGTGATAATGGAGATGATACTGATGGAAATACTACCGATGATCCAACAATTGTTTATACCATATCTCAACCTGGAATTGAAGTTACTAAAACAGCAACAACTCAAGACAATAATAGCAATTCTATTGTTGATGCTGGAGATAAAATTCTATATACAATTGTTATTGAAAACACTGGCGCGGTTACTCTGACAAGTTTAACTCTTGTAGATACACTTACTGACGGTAATTCTCAGGGACTTACTTTGACCACCAGCCCAACTTATTCATCATCAAGTGCTAGTTCTACACAAGGGACTTTAAATGTTGGAGAAACAGAAACCTATTTAGCAACTTATATTATTTCTCAAAATTCAGCAGAAACAGGAACCATTAACAATTCAGTTTTGGCAACAGCTAGTAGCCCTGGAAACACCAATGATGTAAGTGATGTAAGTGATGATGGAGATGATACAGATGGGAATACAACAAATGATCCAACTCAAGTTACAATTTCATCAGTTCCTTTAATAGAAGTAACAAAAACTGCATCTGTTACGGACAACAATAATAATTCCTTAAATGATTTTGGAGACACTATTAATTATACCATAGTCGTTCAAAATAAAGGGAACGTTACTTTAAGTGGAATTTCTTTAACCGATACTTTGAAAGATGGAAATGGGAACTTACTTAATTTGACCAGTGGCCCTACTTTTGTTTCAGCTTCAGGGGGATCAAATCAAAACCTTCTTATAGTTGGGGGGACGAGTACCTTCACAGCAATTTATAACATAACAAATCAAGCATTAAATTCTGGAAGTGTAATTAATACGGTTTCTGTTACTGCAAGTTCTCCAGGAAATACGAATGATGTAACCGATTTAAGTGATGATCCAACTACTGCTGCAGTTAATGATCCAACAGTAGTTCAACTTTCAATTACAAAATTAATTGAGGTTACGAAAACTGCTTCAGTTACTGACAATAATTCTAACGGATTAAATGATGCAGGAGATACAATTAATTATACAATTACTGTAAGAAATGGTAGTAGTATTAGCCTGACAGGAATAACTTTACTTGATACTTTAACCGATGGGAATGGTACTGAAATTTCATTGACATCAAGTCCCGTATTTAGCTCATCTACTTCAAATTCAGCCGAAGGTACTTTATTGAGTGGAGAAATCGCTACTTATACAGCAAGTTATACTATTTCTCAATCCTCATTTAGTTCAGGGAGAGTAATAAATACAGTAACTGCAAGGGGAAGTAGTCCTGGTAACACCAATGATGTAAGTGATGTAAGTGATGATGGAGATGATACAGATGGGAATACATCAGATGATCCAACCATAGTGATAATGGCTTCTGGGGATATGGCTATTGAAGTAACAAAGACAGCTGAAATTACTGATAATGGAGATGGAGAAGTTAACAAAGGAGACATAGTTACTTATAATATTTCAGTTGAAAATATTGGGGAAACAATAGTTACAAACCTAAGTATTGTTGATAATTTATCTGATGGAGACGGCAATGTGCTTTCACTTAATAATGGTCCTTTCTTTACAGGATCTGATCAAAACTCAATAGAAGGAATTCTTAAACCAGGAGAAATAGCAAGTTATATAGCATTTTATATTATTGAACAGTCAGCTGCCGATTCTGGTAAAATTCTAAATAGTGTTGTTGCAACAGCTGGAACTGAAAGTACTAGTACAGTTTCTGATGTAAGTGATGATGGTGATGATTTAGATGGTAACACAACAAATGATCCAACAGAAGTATTTATAGCACCAGATCCAAAAATAGAAGTTGTTAAAACAGCTGAAATAACTGATCAAGGAGATCAGAAAATAGGAAAAGGAGATATCATAACCTATACTATTGTTGTTACAAATACAGGGAATATAACCCTTTATGATTTAAACATAGTTGACACAATAACTGATGGAAACTCAAATGAGTTAATCTTAAGTAATGGTCCTTATTTCTCTGGTTCTACTGAAGGATCTAATGAGGGTATTCTTCAAGTTGGAGAGGCAGCTACATATGTCGCCTTTTATATAATAGAAGCTTCTGCTTCAGATACTGGAAGAATAAATAATACTGTATTGGCAACTGCTAGTTCACCTGGAAATATTAATGATGTAAAAGACGTAAGTGATGATGGGGATGATACTGATGGAAACACAGTTGATGATCCTACTGTGGTTGAAATATCACCATCACCATCTATTGAGGCTACTAAAATCGCTGAGGTCTTAGATGATAATGCAGATGAAAAAACTGGTCCAGGAGATACTATTAACTATACAATAACTGTAGAGAATACAGGAAATATTGAGGTTACGGATCTTAATTTGATCGATACAATGATTGATGGAAACGGTAAACCAAGAACTCTATCGACAGGGCCTACATATGTAAGTTCAAGTCTTAACTCTCAAAGAGGGACTCTTCAGGTTGGAGAAATTGCAAATTATATCGCGAGTTATAAGATAAAGGATTCAGATGTTGAAGGGGGTAGAATTGAGAATTCAATACTGGCTATTGCGAGTAGTCCTAATAATAGTGGTGATGTAACCGATGTAAGTGATAATGGAATTGATACTGATGATAATACGGTTGATGATCCTACAATAACAATGATAACTTATGTAAGAAAATATTTTGAAATATTTAACCTAGTTACTTCAAATGGTGATGGATTAAATGACTATTTCGAATTAAGAGGTATTGAAAACTTTGGCCCAAATGAAGTTAAAATTTATAACCGATGGGGTGTATTAGTTTTTGAAACAGAAAATTATGGAAGCACAGCTGACTCTGATAATGTATTTAATGGTTATTCTCAAGGAAGAATAACAATAGATAAAACAGTTAAGCTTCCGCCTGGAACCTACTATTATGTAATTCGTTTCTCTGGGGAAAATCCTGGCAGAAGAGCTTATAGCGGTTATCTATATTTAAAAGAATAGGCGAGATTAAAATATTAATGAATAGACTGATAAAACATAAAAAAATAAAATCCATTAGAAATCTAATGTTTATTTTCTTTGTCATACTAAATATGAGTTCATTATATTCAGTTAATTCTATTTCTTTGATAGAAATTAACGAGCAAAATTTATCAAGACCCTATTATCATGTAATAACTGGTTCATTTAAAAAGCGATCACTAGCTTATGATCATATAAGTGATCTTAAAAAAAGTGGCTTCAAGAAAGCAAAAATTTTACCTGTTAGTAAAAATGGATATTATAGGGTATCAGTAGACAGCTATAGTAAAATAATTCTTGCCAATAAATTAAGAGATAATCTGAAAAAAGGTAAATACAAAGATGCTTGGATTTTGAAAGCAAAATTTAATCAGAAAAGTCCTAGTGTTGGAACAATAGTTAATAAAGCCAAGAGAAAAACAAATCTAAATAAATCAAGTGATGGAGTTGATGAAGTTATTAAAAGGGTCATGGCTAAAAGGCAAGATATAGCCGGGCAAAACAAAATAAAAAAGAAAGCGGATGAAAGAGAAAATAAAAGAATTGATTCAAAATCAGATTCAAAAATATCTCCAGAAGTTATAATTATAGGAGATCAGATAGATAGTTCTTCAGAAAATAATCTTCCTATTGAAGATAATAATTCAAAACCAAAAGTAATCAATGAAAATAGTGTTGTAATTATTAATGAATCTGAAATTAAGCAACAAGTTAATAATACTAAGGAATTTGAATCAAGTGATGATTTAAATCAAGATTCTAATCAACAAAGGGGGAGAATAATAAGTGGTAACTTAAAGAATGATCAAGGAAGACCAATCCCAGGAGCAGAAGTTATTGTTTTAGGAACTTCCGAGTCAATAATCACAGATTTCGATGGTAATTTTAAAATCAGAGTTTCCAATGGTCAGAAAGTAGAAATTTCAAGCATTGGTTTTTCTAAGCAAACAATTGAAATTAATGATCAAGAGGGTTTAGATGTTATTCTTAATTTAAAAAGTCAAGATAGTGAAGAACAAGATTCCGCTATATCTAGTAAGAAAAGAAGAAAGGATAATTTAGATAAGAATATTTTTATTGCAAGAAAACAATATAATAAATATGATTATGACATTGTTCAGCAAAAATATTTAGATATAATTAATTCAGGGAAAGAAACAAAAGAATCACTTGAATATTTAGCTAATTCATTTTTCAATAACAGTGAATATGACAGGGCAGTAATATGGTTTAATAGATTAATATCTAAATATCCAAAAGAAATATCAGCTGAAAACTATTATAGAGCTTCTTTAAGTTTTAAAAGTCAGGGCTCTTATGAAATATCTGATGATTTACTGAGAAAATATATTTCATTAACAGATAATCTTGTTATTAAAAATTATTATGAAAATAATCCTGATTATCTTCAAAAAATTTCTCAAAACGCAGAAAATTACAGCATAATAAAAACCCAGATTAATAGTGATGGTTCAGATTTTGGTCCATCTTTTTATGGCGATGACAAAATTATTTTTTCATCCACTGCAAGTAGTACGGGTGATGATTTGTATGAATGGTCAGGGGAAAGATTTTTAGATCTATTTATTGCTGATATGGATTCAGAAGGGAATCTTATCAATCCTGAACCTTTATCTGACAATATAAACACAGAATATCATGAATCTTCAGCTATTTTAACAAAGGATAAAAAGATCATGTACTTTACAAGGAATAATTATTATTCAGGCAAGTTAGGTTTTGATAAAAAAAAGCAGGTTAATTTAAAAATTTATAGAGCTGAAAGTGATGATGGAGAGGTGTGGAATAATATTGAAGAATTACCCTTTAATAGTGATGAATACTCTGTTGCACACCCTGCAATAAGTGTTAATGAGAAGAGACTTTATTTTTCTTCTGATATGCCTGGTAGTTTTGGATATTCTGATATTTGGTATGTTGATATTTTTGAAGATGGCACTTATAGTGAACCTATTAATTTAGGACCTCAAGTGAATACTGAATTCAGAGAATCTTTCCCCTTTATTAGTGAAGAAGGTGTGCTTTATTTTTCTAGTGATGGAAGAATTGGGTTAGGAGGATTTGATGTTTATTTATCAAATCTTGATTCAAGAGGCATGCCTAAGACTTCGAAAAATCTTGGCCCACCTATTAATAGCAGATTAGATGATTTTGGATTTATTTTTAGTTCAAATAGAGGATTTGGTTATTTTTCTTCAAACAGAAATGGAATAGAGGGAAGTAGTTCAGATGAAGTTTACAGAGTCGAAGTTGGAGATGAAAACATTACTTATAATCGATTTGGAGAACCAAATGAGGATAGAAATTTTAACACAGGTGACTCTAGAACTGAAAATTTCAGCATTAATCAATCTAGATCCAATAATTTTACTACAAACGATTGCCTGGAAGTAGATTGCAGCTATTTTTGTGACGTTTCTATTCAGGGCATTATTAGAGATAAGAACACAAGGGAAATACTTAAAGGTGTGTTAGTTTCTTTCATAGACCTTAATGGAAATATATTATTTGAACAATTAACAAAAGAAGATGGCTCATATAGTTTCGTAGGTAAGATTGATTGCTCGAAAAAATATTTTATAACCGCATCGAAACCAATTGGATATTCTGATTATGAGTCTGAAATAAGAATTCCCAGTACATCAAAAGAAATACAAAAGGATATATATTTGGAATGGAGAGATAACTGTTTACCAAATGACTTGGGATGTTTATTAGATATAAATCCTATTCTTTTCGATTTAGATAAGCACTACATTACCTACAGAGCTTCTAAAGAGCTTAAAAAAATACTTACTGTAATGTTTAAACATCCTAAAATTAATATTTCAGTAGAATCCCATACAGATTCTAGGGGGTCTAATTCATATAATGAAGCTTTATCTGATAGAAGAGCCAAAGAAACAAAAGCTTGGTTAGTGAAAAGAGGTATTAATGCTGATAGGATACTAATAAGAGGTTTTGGAGAATATAATTTAGAGAATTATTGCAAGGATAATATTGATTGTGTTGAAGAAGAACATCAAATCAACAGACGATCTGTATTTAAAATTTTGTAGATTTTTAGGTTAGAAAGAATCCACCTTTTTATATGCATTAATAACCGCTTTTTCTCCTTCAATACCTTTTAATGAATTTCCATGTTCCATACCTAAGACTCCTTCATATCCTTTTGAGTAAATATGTTTAAAAATATTTGAATAGTTTATTTCTCCTGTCGTAGGTTCATTCCGTCCTGGGTTATCACCTATTTGGAAATAAGCAATTTCTTCCCAACATTTTTCAATGTTTGGGATAAGATTTCCTTCTTGTATTTGCTGATGATAAATATCGAATAATATTTTACATGATGGAGAATTTACAGCTTTACATATTTCATATGCTTGAGGACTTTCAGTTAAAAAAAGGCCAGGATGATCTCTAAAATTTAATGGTTCTAATACCATAATTAAGCCATGAGGCTCCAATAAATCTGACGCTAGTTTGAGACCTTCAATAACATTTGCAGTTTGATAAGAAAGTTTTTTTCTTAAATCAAGATGGCCTGGGACAACAGTCATCCATTTTGCGTTAATTCTTTTTGCTACCTCAATACTTTTTTTAATTTGTTTAAGGAAAGCAATTCTCATATTCAAATCTCCACTTGCCAGATTTGGTTTCTTCCATGCAATTTCATGAGCAACAAACACACCCATTTTCATATCACGTTTTAACATAACGTCAGCAATTTTATTTTGCATAGAAAGCGATCTATTTTTCATTCCATTATCTTCAAAAGCAGTAAAACCATTATCAGCCATAAAATTTATTTGATCAATAGGATCATCACCAGCAGAATGTTTAAACATTCCTAGATGAGGGGCGTAATTTAGCTTAAAATAACTGTTTCTTTTTTTTGAGAACTTCCCGTAGACAGGCATTTTTGTTGCAAGCCCAAGTCCTACAAGCGAGCTCAACAAAGTAAATTTTCTTCTATCCATTTAGCTTTTTTTAGTGGTACCTCGCAGAATCGAACTGCGGACACAAGGATTTTCAGTCCTTTGCTCTACCAACTGAGCTAAGGTACCATTAGATGCAAATATAATTTCCTTTTTTATTTCTCTATAATAAATACTATAAAAATCTTTGCTTAAATTTATAGTTTAAAACCTCCCAATGTATTTGACAATAGATATTGGAAATACAAACACTAAATTTTTTTTGTTTTCCCATGAAAAACTGATTGAAAAAGGAAATTTTCAGAATGAAAAGGGAATCAAAGCTATACAACATGTTTGCAACAGTAATCAAATAGACGCCATTATATATTCTAATGTTTCAAATGGTAAGCAAAATGGTTTGAAAAGAATTTTTAGAAATTATATCGTTTATGAGGTAAATAATAATCTTAAACTACCATTTAAAAATGAATACAAAACGGCTTTAAGTCTTGGCTCTGATCGTATTAGTCTAGTTTGTTCTGCGATAAATAAATATCCTAATAAAGATGTCCTTATAATTGATTTAGGCACATGTATTACATATGATTTTATTTCATCAGCTAAAATTTATAGAGGAGGTGCAATTACGCCAGGATTTATGATGCGTTACCGATCACTAAATCATTATACAAGTGAATTACCTATGTTAGAGTTTAATGTTCCAGAAGATTATAATGGTAATTCTACTTTTGAGTCAATTCATTCAGGAATTTATTATGGAATTATTGATGAAATTCAAGGCAGAATAGATTTTCACAAAAAAAAATTTAAACATTTAAAAGTGATTTTAACAGGAGGAGATTCTAATAAGTTGTCTAATAGACTAAAAAGTGGCATCTTTGCTGATTCAAATTTCATTGGGGAAGGATTACTTTATCTGTTAAAGTTTAATTTATAGGTATGAAAAGAACTATAACGTTTCTAATTTTTTTAACAATAAATTTTTTTGCTTCATCTCAGATTGGATCTAGCTCTCCATACTCATTTGCTGGAATTGGAGAAATAAATTTTAGAGGGAATCAAATAAATAGGTTTATGGGAGGTATAGATATTTATAATGACTCTATTCATGCCAATCTTAATAATCCGGCCTCATATGGGGATTTAAAAATGGTTACTTATTCAATGGGAATAAATTATAAGGTAACTAATTTATCTGATAAACAATCTTCATATCAATTAAGTAATTCTTCACTTGATTATCTTGGAATTGCAATTCCCACAGGAAAATTCGGTTTCGGTTTTGGATTAGTTCCATATTCCTCAGTTGGGTATCGCCTGGAAGGCAGGAATGATTTGTTAAACTCTAATTCTACAAATCAATTTGAAGGTTCAGGAGGGATTAATAGAGCTTTTTTTTCACTTGGATTTCGATTTACAAAATACTTTTCAATTGGCGCTACTTTTAATTATGATTTTGGTGAAATAACATACCGTACTACAAAGCTTATTGATAATATTGAATTAGTTACAATTCTTCAAAATAAATCTAGTCTTTCAGGATTAAGTTATCAGATAACTTCTAATTTAAAATTACCTGTAACTGAAGAGTTAGATTTTCATTTAATGTATTCTTTATCACCAGAATCAAATACAAAGTCAAAAAATTCTAGAATATATTTAACTGATTCACAAAATAATATAAATGTTGGGTCTGATTTTGAAGAAGTTGATTTAAGTGCAAGTGGCTTAAGCAACACCAAAGTCAACCTATCTAAAATATCAGCAATAGGTATTGGATTATCTAAAGAAAAGAATTGGTTTTTTGGAGCTCAGTATTCCATGGTAAATTCTGAAAACTTTAGAAATGATTTCATGACCATTCCAAATTTGACATATCAAAATGGGTCGAGAATATCGGTCGGGGGTTTTTATATTCCTAATTACTCTTCCATAACTGATTATTGGAAAAGGATTGTTTTTAGATTAGGATACAGAAATGAATTAAGTGGGATTATTGTTAATAATTTTGTATTAAGAGAAACTGGTATTACATTTGGGTTTGGTTTACCTATGTCAGGATACTCAAATACAAATATTGGTTTTGAGATAGGCAAGCGGGGATCAATTGAAAATAATTTAGTTATGGAAAAATTTTGGTCTTTGAGAATAGGTTTTTCACTAAATGACATTTGGTTTATAAAAAGACAGTATAATTAATGTATCTAAAAAGGTTTTTATTGACAGTCAAGGTATTGCTAATGCTCACAACTAATATTTTAGCTCAATTAAGTAGTGAGGAGTGTATTCAAAATCTTTCAATTTTTGCAGAATCTGCAAAAGTAAAGAACTATGAAGCTGCATATGAACCATGGATGAAAGTTAGAAATGAATGTCCGTCTATTAATCTAGCGATTTACTCCTATGGGGAAAGGATTTTAAAGTTTAAGTATCAAAATTCATCAGGAGATGAAAAATTTTCCTATGCTAATGACATTTTAAAACTTTATGATCAGTGGCTAGAGTATTTTCCCACTAAAAAAAATAAAAAAGTTATAGGTGATATAATAAGCAGTAAAGCTCAAGCAATGATTGATTATAAAATTGGAGATAAGACGCTTATATATAACACATTCGATAAGGCTTTCACAACTGACCCTCAAAGCTTTACCAATCCAAAGGGACTTTATAATTATTTCAAAACATTGTATGATTTATATAAAGAGAGAGAAAATCAAGTGAGCATGGAAACACTATTTGATAAATATGAAGAAGTTTCAGAAAAATTTGAGTTTGAAGCAACCAAATTAGCCAAAAATTTAGATGTTATATTAAAAAAAGAGGAAACAGGATCACCTTTAACTAATCGAGAAACTCGGAGCAAAAAGGTATATGAAGTTAATAGCAACGCTATTGGTATTATGCTTAAAAATCTAGATGCAATAATTGCAAAAGAAGCTACTTGTGAAAATCTAATACCACTTTACAATAAAAATTTTGATGAAAATAAAACTGATCCTATTTGGTTAAAACGAGCTGCAAGCAGAATGGACAACAAAGAATGTTCAGACGATCCATTATTTGTTACTCTTGTTGAAGCCTTACATAATTTAGATCCTTCTGCTGATTCAGCATATTATTTGGGATTACTTAATGATAAAAGAGGAAATGGAACCCAGGCTTTAAAATTTTATGAGGAATCAATTAAGTTAGGTACAGATCCTTATAAGAAGGCTAAAATTTTATATAAAATCGCATTAAAATTTAAAAATAGCGGTAGAAAATCATCCGCCAGGAATTATGCTAATAAAGCTCTGTCTTATCAACCATCTTTAGGTAGAGCATATTTGTTAATTGCTAGTTTGTATGCTAGTAGCGCAAATGATTGTGGTAACAATCAGTTTGAAAAGAGAGCAGTGTATTGGTTAGCAGCAAATATTGCTCAAAAAGCAGGCAGAGTTGATGCTTCAATTAGAAAATTAGCTAACAGAACAAGGATAAGTTATCTAGGGAGAGCTCCTTCTAAAACAGATATTTTTACTGAAGGTAATGAAGGGACTAGTATTAAATTCAATTGTTGGATTAATGCTAGTGTTAAAGTCCCCAAATTATAAATGGAAATTTCAAGATCAGAAATATTTAAAAAAGTTATAATTGTAATTTCAATTTTATTTTTTATTTCTTGTGAAAATCCTGAAATAGATTTTGAAACTGGCAACAAATTTTTTGAAAATCCTCTTGGAATTGCATCCGATGTTAGACTAATATATACAGATTCTACAAAGATTCAAGCGGTATTGACTGCGCCTATTCATTTAGATTATAATCATTTAAGCTTTAAGTATTCTGAATTTCCCAAGGGACTAAAGGTTACTTTTTACGATGATAATGGTAAAGAAAATAAGATTTATGCTGATTATGGTATATTTTATAAGTCTACTAAAATAGTTGACCTAAAAAAGAATGTAAAACTGATATCAAATGATGGATCTGAGCTATTTACTCACCAACTTTTTTGGGATGCAGAAAATGAGTGGTTATTTACTGAGGAGCAATTTACTTTTAAAAATATGGATTATGACATTGATGCCGTTAGATTAGATACAAATAAAGAATTCAGTGAATTCAAAACAGGAAAATTGTCTGGACTACTTAATTTTACTGAAATTAAAGATTCATTGAATAATGAGAAGCTATAAAATTTCAGAGATAATTTATTGGTGTATTGCTTTAATATCAATAGTTGAGGTCTTTTTGACATGGAATTTTAATCGAAATAGGGCATATATATTTTTTGGTTTTGCAATTATATCAATTTTAATGGCATTTTTTAGGAGACATTATCGTAAAAAAAATTAGTAACCAAAAAAAAATTAGAAAATGATAATCTCGGATTTTATAATTTTTATTTGCATTTTGTTATCTGCTTTTTTTTCGGGTATGGAAATTGCCTTCATATCTTCTAATAAAATTTTTATTGAGGTTGAGAAAAAGCAGAACGGAATAAATGCAAAATTTTTAAATTTCATAACAAAAAATCCTTCAAGATTTATTGCAACAATGTTACTTGGAAATAATATTTCATTAGTTATCTATGGTATTTTTATGGGTGATAGAATAATAGACTTTATCTTTCCTGAAAGTAATTTAAATGGAACTATAGAGTTCAAGATTTTTTTTATTCAAACACTTATTTCAACATTAATTATTTTGTTAACTGCTGAATTTTTTCCAAAAGTCTTTTTTAATATTTATGCTAATGCAATGATGAAATATTTCACATTTCCAGCAATGATTTTTTACATACTTTTTTACCCACTTACATACATGATAATTAAGGTAACTGATGTCATACTAATTAATTTCTTTAATTCTAAGTCAGATAAAACTAAATTTTTGTTTTCTAAAATTGAGTTAGGGGACTACATAGATGAGCAGCTTAACGCTTCTAAGGGTAAAGAAAATGTTGATGCAGAGATTGAAATTTTTAAAAATGCACTTGATTTTTCAGATTTAAAAGCTAGAGAAGTAATGCTTCCCAGAACAGAAATAATTGCTGTAGAGTTAAATTCTTCTATTAAAGAAGTCAAAAAATTATTCACCAAAACAGGGTTGTCAAAAATACTAGTATTTAAAAAAACAATCGACAATATAATTGGTTATATTCATGTTTTTGAGGTTTTTAAAAAACCTAAACAAATAAATTCAATTTTAATTCCTGTAGGCTTCGTTCCAGAAACTATGCTTATTAGCTCAGTGTTAAAAAAGCTTATAAAGCAAAGAAAAAGTATTGCAATTGTTTTGGACGAATATGGCGGAACTTCAGGAATTATAACTGTTGAAGATATTGTTGAAGAATTATTTGGCGAAATAGAAGATGAGCATGACAAAATTGAATTTTATGAAAAAATTATTGGTGATAATGAGTATGAATTTTCTGCTCGTTTAGAAGTGGATTATTTAAACCAAAAGTATAATTTAAAATTACCAGTTAAAGAATTATATGAAACTCTCGGAGGTTTAGTAGTAAATATTACTGAGAAAATCCCAAAAAAGGGAACAAAAGTTAATATAGATAATTATGAAATGGAAATAAAAAGTGTTTTATCAACTAAAATTGATCGAGTAATACTTAGGGTGATTAATCAAGATTAAAATATTATATTAAAAAATTGTATTTTCGCACCTAATAAAAAATACGTTATGGCTGTTCTAGGGCAAATTCGAAAGCGATCTTTTTTCTTAATTCTTGTTATAGGAATGGCCTTATTTGCTTTTGTTATTGCAGATGTTTTTAATAGAGCAGGACCTAATTCTCCCTCTAATGAACCAATTGGAGCAGTTAATGATATAGATATAGATTTAGATTATTTTAGAAGACTTGTTGAACAAACTGAAAGGAATTATAATTTGTCTACTATGGAATCAGTAAATTCTGTTTGGGATCAGTTAATTAAGTCTTCAATTTTCAACCAGGAATTTAAAATTCTTGGAATTGATGCTGGCAAAGAGCAAATAGAAATGATGCTTTCTCAAAATGAATCTATTGTAAATGATCCTCGTTTTCAAAATTCTTCAGGAATTTTTGATTTTGGACTTTTTGTAAATTTTTTAGCACAGTTAGAGCTCGAAAACCCTACAGCTTTCCAAGACTGGAAACTACAAGAAGAAAGTATAGTTGCAATAGCTAAAGAAAACATATATTTTAACCTTATAAAGGCAGCTACAGAAGTTACTGAGAAAGAAGGAAGAGATTCTTATCATTTAGATAATGATAAAATAAATTTAAAATATGTTAGCGTTTCCTATAAAGATATAGATGATAGTTTATTTTCTGTTAGCGATAATGAAATTAGAAAATACATTAATCAAAACAGAAAAAGATATGAAACAAAAAGTTTAAGAGGGTTGAGCTATGTTATTTTTCCTGAAATTCCATCAAAATCAGATGAATCTGAAATTAGGTCTCAAATTGAAAAACTTCTTTATAATAGGGTTGAGTATAATGATGTATCAAAACTTACAGATACTATTCCTGGGTTAAAAGATGTTGAGGGAATATCTGAATTTATTGAGAGATATTCTGAGGATCCTTTTGATTCTTTATATAAACCCAAGGGTAATTTAGCAAATGATTATGCTGATATTCTTTATGGACTAAATTCGGGAGATGTTTTTGGTCCCTACAAGGATGGTAACAAATACAAAATATCTCGTTTTTTAGATAGAAAAAAAGGTGGCTCCATAAGGGCAAGTCATATATTGATTTCATATAGGGGGGCTTCAAGAGCAAACCCTTCTGTCACAAGAGATAAAAAAGAAGCTCAAGAAATTGCTAAGAAAATTTACTCTAAAGCCAGAAGAAATGTTAAAAATTTCTCTCAATTGGCAATTGAAAATTCTGATGGTCCCTCTAAGAATATGGGAGGTGATTTAGGATTTTTTCAAGAGGGCACTATGACTGAAAAATTTTATTCTTTTTGTGAAAAGGCAAGAGTTGGAAGAGTTGGATTGATTGAAACAGAATTTGGCTATCATATAATTCACGTTACTGATAAAAAAGATTTAGTTCTTATTGCAGACATAACTAGAGAAATAATACCCTCAGAAGAAACTTCAAATAAAGTTTTTATGGATGTCACTAAATTTGAGATTGAAGCAAAAGATAAAGACTTTTTAAAAACTGCTGAAAATTATAAATATAAAGTTCAAGAAGTTGATAAAATAGAAGTTTTAGAGGAAAACCTGCCAGGACTATTTAGGCAAAGAAATATTGTTCAATGGGCTTTTAATGAGGAAACAAAAATTGGTGATATTAGAAAGTTTTCAATAAGTAGTGGCGGATATGCAGTAGTGAAGTTAAATAAAATTTTTGCTGATGGAGATGTTGATATTGAAAATAACATAGAAGAAGTAAAAAAAATATTGATTAGAACAAAAAAAATTCAATATTTGAAAAAGAATTATGCCGAAGTTAAAACATTGGATGAATTTTCACAATTACTTGGCAAAGAGATTGAAACTGCATCTGCTTTAACACAAAACAATACAGTCTTAGTTGGTTCTGGTGAAGAACCGTATATTATTGGAGCAGCTTTTTCAATGGATTTAAATAAACCGTCTAAACTTTTAGAAGGTAAAAATGCTATTTTTATGTTAGAGGTTAATTCTAAGGAAAAAGCTCCAGAGCTAAGTAATTATATCGCTTATAAAAATGCGCTAAGGGCTTCTAAAAGAGCTGAAATTGCCAGTTCAATTTCAGTTTTTGATGCTTTGAAGTCAGCTTCTGAAATTGTAGATAACAGAAAAATTTATTACTAAATAATTATTTCTGAATAGTTAAAAATTGTTTTGAAACCCTTCTGGTAAAAATAATTTTGATTCTTTTGATTTCCTGTGGCCAAAATGAAATCTCCTCCCCAGGCCCCCAGGCTTTTAATTGAACCATTGAAATCAGAGAAAAGTTCATCTTTAATTGTTTTTTTTCCCAAAATTCTTTTTGTTATTTCTTCATGTTCATTTATTAATCTTTCAAAATCTTCTAATTTGTTAGTGTTAACTATTTCTTTAGTAATAGTTGATATCTGTTTACAAGAATCTTTGGTAATTTTTTTTGATTTCATAAATTTTTTTAATTCTCTCATGCTATTTTGCTTTTTGTTTAAATAAACAAAAAAAAGAGAATCTTTAAAAGAAGGATTAAAGTCACATTTCACAATTTTTGGAATTGATTTTTCAAGAGAATAAATAATAGGTTTACTTGATTTTGCACATGCAATATCATAACCACTTCCGCCAAAAGTTTTTTCTAATAATTTATAGGGGTTTACATTAGCCCATTCAGCAATATTAGAAATTAAGGTTGATGAAGAACCCAAACCCCAATTAATATTAAATTCTAATCTAGTTCGAACTTTTGCTCCCTCTAATAGAAGGAACTTAGGATTAAGTTCCCGTACAATTTTTAAAATTTTTGACAGGTTTTTAGAAAGTTTTTCATTAATGGAAGATATAGTGTCAAAATTTTCACAACACATTTTTGTTTTGAACCAAATATTATTCTTTTCATCATAACTTTCCCAAATAAGAAATTTATCTTTTTGGGGAGTATAAAATAATGATTGTCCAAATTTGGATGGTAGAGCAAATGCTTTTACTCCAATTTTTACAAAGTATTCTCCAGTTATTAGAAGTTTTCCGTGACTATAATAATTCAAATTATTAGTTAGATTTTAAAAAGTTTTTTACTTCACTATGAGTTACTAGTTTATTTTTAAAAAATTCTATTGCTTTTATTTTTTGCTTTTGTGTTGCATTATTTTGATTTAAGATATTTAATAAATGCATTTTCATATGCCCAATTTGAATACCTGATGTGACAAGAGATCTGAGTGCTCCAAAATTTTGAGATAATCCAACAGCTGCAATTATTTGCATTAATTCAGATGAAGATGGATTTCCAAGTAATTCTAGAGACCATTTTACCAGAGGATGGATACTAGTTAACCCCCCTACTGTCCCAATTGCAATTGGTATTTTTATTTCAAAAATAAAATCATCTTTTTCCTCGTAGGCAAAAGTTAAACTGGAATATTTCCCATTTCTTGCTGCATAAGAATGAATGCCTGCTTCAACAGCTCGGAAGTCATTACCTGTAGCAATTAAAACTGCATCGACACCATTCATTATTCCTTTATTGTGAGTTACAGCTCTATATGGTTCATTTTCAGCAATTTCAATGGCTTGAATAATTTTTTTTGAGAAGTATTTTGGCTTCATGCCATTTTGATTTCCAAGTTTTTTAATTGGACATCTAACCTGAGCTCTAGCGAGGCAATTAGGGACATAATTTGACATTATACTCATTACTATATCTATTTTTTTGTCTGTATCAGAAAAGTTTTTGTCTCCATCTATTTTTAATTTAAATGATTTTGCAATTTGTTCAAGACAGGAGTTAATAAAATTAGCACCCATAGAATCTATAGTTTCAAAAACTACATGGATTTGATAATAATTCTTGATTAATGAGGTTTTATCAATAAGATTTATTTTTTTTATCCCTCCTCCTCTGGACCTCATATTTATTGTTATCTGATTTGTTGAATTAACGAGGTCTTTTTTTTGATCATTAAAAAAAGAGGTTAAATTTTTTGAGTTACCGTAGAATAAGAAATGAATTTGTCCTACTTTCTCTTTACTTAAAATACTACAATTAAAACCTCCTCTTGAAGACCAAAATTTTGCAGTTTTTGATGCAGCCGCAATAACAGAACTCTCCTCTATAGCCATTGGAACAGTATAAAGTCTATTATTTATTAAAAAATTAGGAGCTACACCAAAGGGTAAAAATAAATTTGAAAGAGAATTTTCTATGAACTCATCATGGACTTTTTGGACATCTTTTTTTTGATGATTGTAGGAGAGAATTATTTCTTTTGCTTTTTCAGGTTCTTTAAAATGATTGCTTACAACCCAATCAATTTTTTCTTTCTTTGTAAGTTTAGAAAACCCTTCAACAATTTTTGACATCTAAATACTTTATAAGCTAAAGATACATTTTTAAGATGCTAATTTAAAATTGATTTATTTGAAATGAAAAAACATTTTTTATTATTTTGGCAATTGCTTAAATTCATAAACATCGAGGGATTTAAATCTATACCTTTATGGATTAAAGTGATATTGAGAATTGTAACTAAATTAAAATATGAGAAATAAAATAATTAACAATAAGTTGCCATATCAAAGGACAATTTTGGGCCATCCTGTTGGTCTTTTCATCTTGTTTTTCACTGAATTATGGGAAAGATTTAGCTACTATGGAATGAGAGCTATTCTTGTCCTATATTTAGTTTCTGCAACAAACACAGAGAATCCTGGACTTGGATGGGAAAATAAAGATGCAATTGCACTTTATGGATGGTATACAATGTTTGTATATTTAGCTACTATTCCTGGTGGTCTTCTAGCAGATAAAATCTTAGGTCAAAGAAAATCTGTTATGTTAGGTGGTTTTCTTCTAGTTTTTGGACATAGCATTTTGGCAATAGAAGCTATGTGGGCTTTTTACTCTGGATTATTATTTATTGTTTTAGGTGTTGGTTGTTTAAAGGGAAATATTTCTACAATGGTAGGTGGGCTTTATAAAAAGGGAGAAAATGACAGAAGAGATCTTGGATTTTACATCTTTTATATGGGGATTAATATCGGTGCTGCTGCTGCTGCACTTATTGTTGGATATGTTGGAGAAACAAAAGGTTGGCATTATGGTTTTGGATTAGCAGGATTGGGAATGGCAGTTGGTCAATTGGTTTATTGGTGGGGGCAAAAGTTTATATTCCATGTAGGAAATATTATTCAGGATAGTAAAGTTAAAAACAATTCAAATGTTAATTTAATTTCAGACATTTTTAGAAAGACTAATTCAATAATTGGATTCTCTTTTATGACAATTCTATCTTTAATAATTTACTATGTCTTTGGGGCTTGGGATTATGCACTATTAATATTTGGATTAGCCTTTGCTGTAGGAATAGCAATAGTTATATATAATGATGGAGATTCAGTTGAAAAAGATAGAATTTTAGTTACTTACCTTGCTTTTTTAATTGTAATAATTTTTTGGGGAGCTTTTGAACAAGCAGGTGGATTAATGAACATATATGCTAAACAAAAAACAGATCTTTCATTATTTGGTTTTTTTGATGTTCCTGCTAGTTGGTTTCAATCCGTGAATGCAATTTTTATAATAATCTTTGCAACTCTTGTTGGATCATTTTGGGTTTGGTGGAAAAATAAGGGTAATGAATATTCTTCAATTTTCAAGATGGCAATAGGAGTAATCATTATGGGATGGGGATTTTTCTTTATGTCAATTGCAAGCAGTGAAGTGGTTTATGATTCTAATTCTATTATAACTCAAAAATCAGCCATGTACTGGCTAGTTTTTGCTTACCTTTTTCATACGCTTGGAGAACTATGTGCTTCTCCAGTAGCCCTTTCTTTTATTACTAAACTATCCCCCTCACGGTGGGCTGCATTTATGATGGGTGCTTATTTTGCAGCAACAGGACTTGGAAATAAAGTTGCTGGTTTAATTGGAGAAAATGCTTCTAATGTTGGAGATTTTTGGACTTTTACAGGGATTGGGATTTTTTGTTCTGTTTTTGGCCTTCTAGTAATCTTAATAATAAAGCCATTAAAGAGACTTGTGCATGGAGCTGAGTAGACAAGGAATAAAATCTTAATAAAATTCTTTTCGAGTTATTTATTATCTTAATTTTGATTAGAAAAATATAAATGGAATTAAAGAAAACTTATACTATTATTGCCTTTTTTCTTTTAACCAGTTTTATTGACGTTAAAGCACAAGAAATTAAATGGCTTTCACTTGAACAGGCTTTAGAAGCTCAGAAAGTTGTTCCTAAAAAAATATTTATGGACGTTTTTACTAAATGGTGTGGGCCATGTAAAATTTTAGATAGTAGAACTTTTAAAAATCGAGATGTAGCAAATTACATAAGTGAACATTATTATGCGGTAAAGTTTAATGGCGAAGGTCAGGAAAAAATTAATTTTTCAGGTAATGTTTTTACAAACCCTAATTATAATCCAGCTCGTGCTAATCGAAGAAATTCCACCCATCAATTTACACAGTTTTTAGGTATTAGGGCATACCCTACGATGGTTTTTATTAGTGAGCAAGGTGATTTAATTATGCCTATTCAAGGTTATCAGACTCCTCAACAATTAGAACTTTTTTTAAAAATGATCAAACAAGGAGACTATCAAGTTTTTTCTACATCAAAAGACTTTCAAAATTACCGCAAAAATTTTATACCAAAATTCAGAGGATAGTTCATTTTCATTCTGATTTTATTGAATTTACGATTAGTCTTGCAGTTGTCTTACTTGCACTTCTAACACCTAATTTTGAAATTAATTTTCGGTATTCTCTTTTTATAGTATTTTGATTTTTTTTATCAAGTATTTTTTTAAGAGCAATTGATAAATTATCTACAGTAAATTTTTTTTGTATTAGCTCTTCAACAATTTTTTTATTTGAAATTAGATTAACAAGTGATATGAATTTTAATTTGACAAGTCTTTTAGCAATTTGATAAGTAAAAAAATTTGTTTTATAACAAACAACCTGGGGAGTTCCAATTATAGCTGTTTCTAGGGTTGCTGTACCACTTGAAACAATTGCTGCTTTTGATACCTTTAATAAATCATATGTCTGATTTTTCACAACAACTATATTTGTATCACTAAGATATTTTTTATACCAATTAATTTCTATTCCTGGAGCACCAGCCAAAACAAATTGATAGTTTAAAAACTTTTTTGAAGTTTCCGCTAAAGTTTTTATCATTCTTTTAATTTCTTGTTTACGACTCCCAGGGAGCAAGGCAATTAATGGATTTTTTACAGAGACTTTATTTTTCGTGTAAAAATCTGATGGAGTTTTTTGTTTTTTTAAATTTTCTATAAGTGGATGGCCAACAAAATTTACTTTGAGGTTATGTTTTTTTTTATAATAATCTTCTTCAAAAGGGAGGATTACATATAATGAATCAATATTTTTTTTAATTAAAGAGATTCTATTTTCATTCCATGCCCATATTTGGGGACTTATATAATAATGATTTCTATAGCCTCTTTTTTTTGCCCATTTAGCAATTCTTAGATTAAATCCAGGATAATCAATGTATACAATTACATCTGGATTGAATTTTTCAATATCTTTTTTGCAAAAGTTTAAATTCCTTAAAATTGTTTTAAGATGCCTCAAAACTTCGATGAAACCCATAAAAGCAAGTTCTTTATAGTCCTTAACTAAAGTCCCTCCAGACTTTTTCATCATATTCCCTCCCCAGCATCGAATGTTAGCACACGAATCTATTTTTTTAATTTCCTTTATGAGATTTGATCCATGTAGATCCCCCGAGGCTTCTCCAGCTATCAAATAGTATTTCAATTCAATTTTTTTTAGACATTTCTAAAATATTTTTAGAAAAGTTATTAGAACAACAAAAAATAATGAAATTAATATTAATCCAAGTGAAAAATCATATTTTTCCTTTTTTATAGCAATAAAGAAAATTGGTAAATTTATTAATGCTCCTATACTTATTAGACTTCCTAATCTTTTTTGATAGTATAGCTGAATTAGACTCTCCTCTAGTGTAACTTGCGATAAAATGACAGAAATTAAAATCATTCCTGTAATACTTGCAAGTAATCCAGAAATAAAGCCATTTAGAATATTTTTAGTTTTCAAAAGACCAGGAATTTAAATTTTTAATAAAGTGATGGGCAGTCAGATCAAATTGAATTGGTACTATCGATATATAACCTTTGTCTAAGGCCCATTCATCAGTGTCTTTTCCTTTGTCTTCATTAACAAATCTTCCAGTTAACCAATAGTATTTTTGACCCATAGGATTAGTTCTTTTATCAAATTCTTCTATCCAATGAGCATTTGCTTGGCGACAAATTTTAACACCTCTTATTCCTTTTTTATCAAGTTTAGGAATATTTACATTTAAAACTATGTTTTTGGGGAGTTCATTTTTTAATACACTGAGAGTAATTTTCCGAATATATTTTTTGGTATGTTCAAAATTCGCATTCCATCTGTAGTCTAAAAGGGAGAAGCCAATGGCAGGAATTCCTTCAATTCCCGCTTCAATTGCAGCGCTCATAGTTCCTGAGTAGATAACATTTATTGATGAATTAGACCCATGATTTATACCAGAAACACATAGATCAGGTTTCTTTTTTAAAAGTTCATTAACGCCTAATTTAACACAATCTGCAGGGGTCCCTGAACAACTATATTCAATCTGAGGACCATTAGGAGTTCTTATTTTATTACAATGCAATGTAGAATTAATTGTTATAGCATGACCTTTTGCAGATTGTGGTGTATCAGGAGCAACTACTATAACATCTCCTATCTCATTCATTATTTCTATTAACTTCCTTAATCCAGGAGCAGAAATACCATCGTCATTAGTCACTAAAATAAGAGGTTTTTTACTCATTTAGATTTATTTAGGAAGCTAAATTACTAAATTTGTTGCGCCTAAAGTATTTTAAATTATACAAAAGTTTAGGACTTTATTGAAACGAGTTAATCCTTTTTTTTACTTTTGCTATAATGGTTAATTCAATGAAATACATACTGAAAACAATTTCTTTTATTCTTGCTTTAGGACTATTTTTAAGTTTTTCTTTTTACAAGGTTTCTGATCCAAATAAAGACAGACTTTTATTGGAATTGATTTCATATGTTTTAGAGCGTGGTCACTATAATCCTAAAAAGATAGATGATAACTTTTCCAAGAATGTTTTTAGTAGTTATATAAAAGGATTAGATAACCAAAGAAGATTTTTCCTTCAGTCAGACATTGACAATTTTTCAAAATATAAAAGTAGAATTGATGATTTGATTAAGAATTCTGATATTAGTTTTTTTGATTTGACCATTGAAAAACTTTTTCAAAGAATAGGTCAAGTTAATTTATTCTATCAAGAGCTATTAGAGAAACCGTTTGATTTTAGTAAAGAAGAGTTCATAAACCTTGATTTTGATAATTTGTCCTATGTTAGAACTCTAAATGATCTTAAAAAAAGATGGAGAATGAGATTTAAACTTTCGGCATTACAAATCTATTATGATAAGAAACAAGAAGAAAATAACAAAAAGAAAAAGGACAGTACTTACCAAATAAAATCTGATTTAATTCTTGAAAGAGAAGCTCGTAAATCGGTAACTGAAAATGTTAACATTTTTTTTGAAAATGTTTCTCAATTAGACAGGAATGATTGGTTCGCAGTTTTTGTTAATTCAATTGCATTAGAATTTGATCCCCACACAACTTATTATGCGCCTCAAGAGAAGGACAGGTTTGATACTAGAATTTCAGGAAAGTTTGAAGGTATTGGAGCGAGGTTACAAAGGAAGAATGAAGAGGTTCACATTATTGAAATTATTCCAGGAGGGCCAGTTTGGAGAGATAATCTTTTAAAAGTTGGAGAAGTAATTTTGAAAGTGGCTCAAAAGGATGGGGATCCTATTGAGATTGGAAATATGAGGTTAGATGACGCTGTTAATTTAATTAAAGGTCCAAAAGGAACAAAGGTTTATTTAACTGTCAAAAGAGTTGATGGAATAATTGAAGAGGTTGAAATTACAAGAGATGTTGTTGAGTTAGAAGAATCCTATGCTAAATCCTCACTTATTATTAAGGACAACAACAAATACGGGTTAATTGAACTCCCTCAGTTTTATATTGATTTTGACGATTATTCAAATAGGAATGCTGCAACTGATGTTAAAAAAGAAATAAATCAACTCAAAGAAAAAGATGTTCAAGGTATTATTATTGATTTGAGGAATAATGGTGGAGGTTCTTTAAAAACAGTTGTCGATATTACTGGATATTTTATTAAAGAGGGTCCTGTTGTTCAAGTTAAAAGCACTGGAGGAAAAAAAGAGATTCTTAGAGACACTGATTCATCAATCATTTGGGAAGGTCCACTGGTGATTCTTGTAAATGAATTTTCTGCTTCTGCGTCTGAAATACTTGCTGCTGCATTACAGGACTATAAAAGAGCAGTTGTTTTAGGAAGTAAACAAACTTTTGGTAAAGGGACAGTTCAAAATATGGTAGACTTAAATCGTATTATCTCAGGAAGCACATATGGAGATCTTGGTGCAGTTAAGCTTACAACTGATAAGTTTTATAGAATTAACGGTGGCTCTACACAATTAGAGGGAGTTAAAAGTGATGTTGTCATTTTGGATAGGTACTCATATATAGATTTGGGAGAAAAGGATCAGGAAAATCCGCTTACATGGGATTATATTGAACCTACAATTTTTGATTTTTGGCATGATGAAATAGATTATAAATATATGTTGGAAAGAAGCCAAAATCGAATGAAAACAAGTCAGTATATAAGTCTTATTGAGGAACAGGCTAAATGGGTGAAACAACAGCAAGATGAATATGACTATACCTTAAACTATGATAATTTGTATAAAGAGAAAGAGATCGAGAAGGAAAAGATCAATAAATTTAAAAAATTAAATGAATTTGAATCAGGTCTTCTTTTTGAATGGCTTCCTGAGCCTGGGAAGAAAACTTTTAATAAAGAAATAACTTTAAGAAGAGATCGTTGGATAAAATCTTTAAAGGGAGATTTTTATATTGATGAAGCTACAAATATTTTAGAAGACTTAAACTCAAAAAGCTATAATGGATTAGCCCATTTGAAAATAGATAAAGATTAATTCATTCATTCAGTCTATTTGCATCAAAGTTCAGATGAATAAAAATTAGCATACTGAAAGCTAATAAACATGAGCCTCCATAACTAATAAATGGGAGTGGTATGCCGATGGTTGGACTTATGCCTAATGACATTCCAATATTCACTAAAAAGTGTATAAATAATAGACTTGCTACGGAATACGAGAAAAATCTCCTAAATTTTCTGGTTTGTTTTTCAGCACTGATTATAATTTTGATAATAAGAGTAAGATATATTATTATAATTATGGAACTACCTATAAAACCCCATTCTTCTCCAACAGTACTAAAAATATAATCTGTATGTTGCTGGGGAACAAAATTTCCTTTTGTTTGAGATCCCTGAAGAAAGCCTTTTCCAGTTAATCCTCCAGATCCAATTGCAATTTTAGACTGATTTATATTGTATCCTGCACCCTTATAATCAATTTTTTTTCCAAGAAAAATTTCAATTCTATCCCTGTGTCTTTGCTCAAATAATTCATTATATCCATAATCTACAATAAAGGAGAAACCTATTGATATCATCATGAAAAAAATTATTGGCCACAATTTTATTTTAGGATTTAAATATCTAAGGCATAGAAAAATAATAGTGAATAAAAATAATATGATGACAATAGTTGTTATTGTTTCATAACTTATTGAAATTAGAAATAATGAAGTAGCTGAGATAAAAATAATAAGATATATTTGACTTAATCCTTCACGAAATAAAGGAAAAAAAAAGGCGATAAAAATTAGTGCAGATCCTAAATCTGGTTGAAATGAAATAAATGAAACTGGTATTGCAATCAGTAAAATGATTTTAAATTGAGAAGAAATTTTTTTTATATCAGTTTGTATTTTACTCAGATAATTTCCTAAAACAAGTATAGTTCCTATTTTTGCAAACTCAGATGGTTGAAGGCTTATGGGTCCAAAGGAATACCAGGAAGTCGAATAGTTGACAGTTTTACCAAATAAAAATAGGCCCAACAATAAAATAAGACTTATAACATAAGCGATATTAGAGAAAGGTTCAAGGATTTTTGGATCTATCGCTAATAATAGTATTCCAGAAACTAAGCTTAGAAAAAGAAAAATAGATTGCTTTCCTATCGGAGATAAAAAAAAGCTAATGTTTTGAAAGCTCTCATCATAAGTTGCAGAGTATAGATTTAATGTTCCAAAACTTATTAGAGAAAAATACAATAAAACTGTAATCCAATCAATACTTAATATTATATTTCTATTCATTTATTACAAATTCAGTACCTAAGTAAGGTTTTTCATATTCATTAAGAAGACTTCCATTTAAAATTCTTTTTTCAAGCCATTTTCTCTTCACTTCTTTATTTAGGTATTTTTCAATTATGAGACTGGCAATTGGAGCGGCCCATCTTGCCCCCCAGTAACCATTTTCAACAAAAACACATATGGCTATTTCTGGATTTTCTTTTGGAGCAAATGCTATGAAAATAGAATGATCTGTCAATTGAACTTTCTCACCTTTAATCTTAGTAAAATTTTCTATAGTTCCAGTTTTTCCACAAACACTAATGTTTTGAATTTTTGCAATTTTTGCAGTTCCTCTTTCAACAACTTGATGCATTCCTTCAATAACTTTTTCAAAATGGATTGAGTCAATTAATGTAATTTTTTTTTCATATACTTTTTTAGTATCAATTAGTTTATTTGGTTTAACAAAATGGGGAGTTATAAAGTAACCTCTATTAGCAATAGCAGCAGTAATGTTTGCCATTTGTATAGGAGTTGCCAGTATTTCTCCCTGGCCAATTGCATTTGATACTATTGTAGATGATTTCCACCCATCTTTATTATACCAGTAGTCATAATAATTTGAATTAGGTATAAAACCAGTTTTACCAATTGGTAAATCATATCCTAAATAATCTCCTAAACCAAAACTTTTAACATATTTATTCCATGTTTCTAAGCCATTCGAGGGAGATCCATCTTTATCTATTATACTCCTATATGTATTAGCAAAAAATGTATTACAAGATTTATAAATTGCTTTTAAAAGATTATTTTTTGATCCTTTTTGACAAAAACATTCCATATGCATCCCCTTGGCATAATAATGCCCTTCATTGCATTGAAAAATAGTTTTGTCATTTATTGTACCCTCCTGGAGCGCAACTAGAGCATTAATTGTTTTAAATGGTGACCCTGGAGCATATTGAGCTTGAAGACCCCTATCAAAAAGAGGTTTTGAAATAGTGTCTAATGAAAGTTTCGAATAATTTTTTGAGCGCTCTCTTCCTATTAACAAATTTGGATTATAACTTGGCGCTGAAACTAATGCTAATACTTCACCAGTTTTTGGTTCAATAGCAACTATTCCTCCCCATTTATTTTTCATTAATTTTTCCCCATATTCCTGAATATCAAGATCTATTGTTAAGGTTAAATTATTTGAATTTTTTGGAGGAATGTCAAATATACCATTTTCATAAGACCCTATGATTCTATTAAAACGATCTTTTTGATAAAAATTTTTACCCTTAGTTCCTCTCAAATCATTTTCATAATATTTTTCTATACCTTGCCTTCCAATTAAATCTCCTGACTGATAATAGGTAAATTTTTTTAAGTCATTTTTATTAACCTCACTAACATATCCTAAAATATTAGCCCCTATGGCATTAGGATAATTCCTTATAGACTTTTTTTGTAAATAGAAACCATCATACTTCCATATTTTTTCTTGAATTACAGCATTAATCTTTTTCGGTATTTGTGATATGATGATTGAGGGTAATTTAGGCGAAAAGTTTTTGGCTTTATCTAAATTATTTATAAGTAAATTCTTGTCAACTTTTAAAATGTTAGATAGCTCTATTGTATCAAAAACAGATATATTTTCTGGTATACCCATTAAATCATATGATGACTGATTAGAAACTAAAACTTTTCCATTTCTATCAAAAATTAAACCCCTTTCTGGAAATAATGTCTCTTCAAAAACAGCATTATTATCTGAAAGAAGTTTATAAGAAGAATCAATAATTTGAAGATTAACTAATCTTAAAAGAAAAATTATTGAAACTAGTATTGCAATAAATGGCAAAAAATAAATTCTAATCATTTTTTGTTTCAAGCAAGGTTAATATTGGCCAAATTACGATTAAAGAAAACAGACTTGTTAAAAAAGTGTTTTTTAAAATTAAAAAAATACTTTTTAGATCTAGAAAGATTATGAAGAATAAAATAAAGTGGTGAATAAAAACCATTAAAAATAGAAACCCAATCTTGTTTAATAACCTAGTTTCTTTTGAAACAAGATTTTTCGGTAATTCAGAAAGTTTTAATCTAAGTGAAAACATTGCAAAATAGGGACGAAGGAAACCGATTGTCAGGCATGCGATCGTATGTGCACCAGCACTTTGTGATATTAGATCTAGACTAATGCCTAATAAGAATCCTAAAAAAATTGTTTCTGATAGATTATTATTAAACTGATAAGAGATCAAAAAAAGTATATACACGTATGGATTTAAGTAACCGAATAAATTAATATTGTTTAAAACAAAAACCTGAATTAATATAAGCAGGACAAATTGGAAGATATATTTTATTGTTTTATTCATTTTTTTCTAAATCTTTAATTTCTTTGCTAGTTTTATTTTCAATTATATAAGCGTATTTTTTTTGGGTTAGATTACTAAATAATTCTATATCAATATCATAGTAATTTTCTGAAGGTTTATTAATAAAACTTTTAACCCTCCCAACGGGTATGCCTTCTGGGAAATAGGCAGACATTCCTCCTGTAACTATAGTGTCGCCTATAGAAACCGGATTGATAGTTGCTATATCAACAAGTTTCATTTTATTTGGACTTTTGCCTTCCCATAGTAAAGACCCAAAAGATAAATTTTTTTTGAATTTCACATTTAATTTAATGTCTTTGTGTAAGATCGAAATAACACTTGAAAAATTTTCAGTTGTTTCATTTATAATCCCAATTAAACCATCATTAGAAATTACTCCCATTTCTGAATAAATACCATCTTTAAATCCTTTATCCAGTATAAGATAGTTTCTAGTATCAGTATAACTATTCTTGACTATTTTAGCTCCAATAATTTTAAATGGAAAATTAATTGTATCATTTGACTCTAATAGTTGATTTTGATAAATTAACTCATAAATCTTTAATTTTTCATTTTCAGTTCTTAAAATTTTGTTTTTCTCAATCAGATCAAAATAGTGAATGGTTCTCTCTTTAATTAAGTGAATAGAGCCTGATAGCCTTAGACTTAATTGATTGACTAATGATTTATGAAAAAAACTTCTTTTGGATAAAAAGAAAATAGAAAAAAATAGTAGGGATATATAAATTAAAAAATTTTTATATCTCAGCAGGATATTTAAAATCTGCTGCATGTAAATTTATTTTATTAGAATTGGCTTATATACATCAAGATTTTTCAGAGTTATCCCTGTTCCTCTTACTACTGCTTGAAGAGGATCTTCAGCTACGTAGACTGGCAAATCTGTTTTTCTTGAAAGACGAACATCTAAACCTCTCAATAAAGCGCCACCTCCAGCTAAATATATTCCTGTGTTATATATATCAGCTGCTAGTTCTGGAGGAGTTTGTGATAAAGCTTCCATAATTGCATCTTCAATTCTTATAATAGATTTATCAAGCGCTTTTGCTATTTCGGTGTAACTAGTCATAACTTGTTTTGGTTTCCCAGTAACTAGGTCTCTTCCTTGAACTGACATGTCTTCAGGTGGATTTTCCAGATCATCAATAACTGATCCAATCAAAATTTTAATTTTTTCGGCTGTTCTATCACCAACATAAAGATTATGTTTACTTCTCATGTAGTTGACAATATCATTAGTAAAAACATCACCCGCAATTTTGACAGATTTATCACATACTATACCAGAGAGTGCAATAACAGCAATTTCAGTAGTTCCTCCTCCTATATCTACAATCATGTTTCCTTTTGGCTGCATAATATCTATACCGATTCCAATTGCAGCAGCCATTGGTTCGTGAATAAGATAAATTTCTTTGCCATTTACTCTTTCAGCAGACTCCTTAACAGCTCTCATTTCTACTTCTGTTATACCTGAAGGTATGCAAATTACCATTTTCAGTGATGGAGTAAAAAACTTTTTTTTAAGAGATGGAATACTTTTGATAAGTGTATTGATCATTTGCTCAGATGCATTGAAATCTGCAATTACACCATCTTTTAAAGGTCTGATTGTTTTTACATTTTCATGAGTCTTACCCTGCATCATATTTGCTTCTTCACCAATAGCAATAATTTTGTTTGTCCTTCTGTCTAGAGCTACTATAGATGGACTATCTACGACAATTTTATCATTGTGTATTATGAGAGTATTTGCTGTTCCGAGATCTATCGCTATCTCTTCAGTTAAGAAACCCATGTTGTACCTTTAGATTAAATCTTTTTTGCAAAGGTATAAAATTAATGTTTGAAATGACGTATTCCAGAGAATACCATTGATAAATTATTTTTGTTACAATAATTTATGGATAAATGATCGTTAATTGATCCTCCTGGTTGTAATATGGAATTTATGCCTTCTTTTTGGGCTATTTCAACACAATCTGGGAATGGAAAAAAAGCATCACTTATCATGACAGCATTTTTTAAATCAAATTTAAACTTTTTTGATTTTTCTATTGCTTGCCTAAGTGCATCAACTCTTGAAGTTTGACCAGTTCCTGAGCCTAACAATTGTTTATTTTTAACCAAAACAATAGTATTTGATTTTGTATGCTTTGATATTTTTGAACCAAATAAGAGATCTTCTATTTGATTTTTTGAAGGTCTTAAATTAGTTACATAATCTAGATTTTCTATGGAGTCAGTATGATTATCTCTGGTTTGCTGTATTGATCCATTTAAGCAAGATCGAAATATTTTTTTTGGAAAAACAAAGTTTTTTTTCAGTAATATTAAAGCTCTATTTTTTTTAACTTCAAGTAATTTATTTTTAGCTTTTTCTGAAAAAGATGGGGCTATTAGTATTTCAAAGAAAAGAGAATTTATTTCATCAGCTGTTTCAAGATCAATTTCTGAATTTGAAATTAATATTCCACCAAATGCAGAAATAGGATCTCCAGCTAAAGAATCTAAATATGCTTTCTTTGTGTTTGAACGTGTTGCAAAACCACAAGCATTTGTATGTTTAAAAATTCCAAAACTCGATTTTTCATTTATAAATTCAGACATTAAATTTACAGCTGCATCGATATCTAGTAAATTATTATACGACAGATCTTTTCCAGATATCTTGTCAATTACTTTTTTAATTGGACCGATAAATTCTCCTTTTTGATGAGGATTTTCTCCGTATCGTAGAACTAATTTCTCATTTTTTTGAAAATAATTTAAAATGGCTGAATCATAATTAGAGGATATTGCAAAGGCTTTTAAACAAAAATTCTTTCTATCATCGATGCTACTCTCTCCTTTATTTTTTTCAAGCAGAGATAAAAAATCTGAATAATCTTCTTTGCCTGAAACACATAAAACATCTTTAAAGTTTTTAGCGGCAGCTCTTATAAGTGCAATTCCTCCTATATCAATTTTTTCAATTATATCAGTCTCTTTTGCTCCCGAAAAAACAGTTTCTTCAAATGGATATAGATCAACTATCACAAGATCAATTTGAGGAATGCCAAGCTTTTTTATTGTTGATTGGTCACTTGCCTCTTCTTGTCGATTGAGGATGCCTCCAAAAATTTTTGGATGAAGAGTTTTAACCCTACCACCAAGTATAGAAGGATATTCAGTAATACTTTCAACAGATGTTACAGAATATCCTAACCCTTTTATAAAGGCTTCCGTCCCGCCCGTTGAATAAAACGAAACACCAAAACTGTCTAATTTTTTTATTATTGGCTCTAATCCAGTTTTATCAAATACCGAAATCAGTGCTGAAGAAATTTTTATTCTACCTTTCATTTTTTGACTTTATTAAGTTCTTTGGAAACCATTTTAGAAATTTCTTCTAAAAATAACATATCTTCTTCTGTAAAAGCATTAAAAGTAAAAGAATCAACATCAATTTGTCCTATATTTAATTTATTGTAAAAAATTGGCACTACAATTTCTGACTTTACATTTATATTACAAGAGATATAGTTTTCATGTATACTAACATCTGGGATTATAGATGATTTATTTTTTACTGCTACCTCACCACACACTCCTTTCCCAAATGGAATAACTTTATGATCTGTTGGAGATCCAGCAAAAGCATTTAATTCTAGAGTTTTATTTTCAAAATTTGAAAAGTAAAACCCAACCCAGTCATAATAACTAATTTTTTTATGAAAAAGATTACACAAATTGACCAACCTTTTTTCAAAATCTTGTTCTGGGTTTGATAAAATTTTAGCTGATTTCTCAATTAATTTTGAAAGTAAATTCACTTTGATACTTTTAAACAAAAATATCAAAAAAACCTAATCCCCGTTTTTTTATATAATCCAAAAAAAATAGCCTAAATTTGCATAACAATGTTTAAGAAAATTCGCATATCGTTATTGTGTATAGTTTTTCTGACCTCTAATGTTGGATTTGCTTTTAATGTTCATATTTGTGGTGGTTTGGTATCTGAAATATCGGCTATTTGGAATAAAGCTGGTTGTGATATGCCTGATGATCATAAAAATGATTTTCAAAAACATTCTAAAAATTTTAAGGTCAAAGATTGCTGTAGTGATGAGATTCTTATTATTCAAACGAGTGATATAGAGAGAATCTCTTCAAAACAAATTGATAACTTATCAGATGATTTTTCTATCTTTTTGAACAACACTCTTTTTATTGGAGATACATTTTTTGTCAATCTGAATTTGAAAAAAATAAAGTATCCCCCTCCAGTTAAACTTTTTTTACTTTTTAGTTCATTTATCTTTTATGGTTGATTAAATAGTCCTTGACTATCAAGAATTATTGACTATTAACTTAAAAGATATTTTATAAATGAAAAAGTTTATTTTAACTACATTATCAATACTCACAGTTTCATTCATTAATGCTCAGGAGACTGTAAGTGGAACTATTTTATACAAACTTAAAGGGGATGATTATCCTTTAGAAGGAGCAAATGTTTATTGGCTAAACACTAATAAAGGTACCATTACTAATTTTTCAGGTGATTTCATAATAGAAAAAACTCAGGAATCAGATTTGTTAGTAATCAGTTATATCGGTTTTTTATCAGATACTTTAAAGCTCAAATCTAGTCCAATTATCCATTTTTTAAAACCAGATGACAGCAATTCTCTTAATGAGGTTACAGTTCAGAAAAAAAGGAAAACAATACAAAAATCTTATTTAGCAGCCCAGAATATAATGAAAGTTTCTAGTGAAGAACTTTTAAAAGCTGCATGTTGTAATTTATCAGAAAGTTTTGAAACTAATCCTACAATAGACGTAAATTTTTCAGATGCTTTAACCGGGACTAAGCAAATTAAAATGTTGGGTCTTGAGAGCCCTTATATGATGATATCTGAGGAGAACATTCCAATGATTAGAGGCGCTTCACAAGCTTATGGGTTAACTTTTATTCCTGGGACATGGATTGAAAGTATTCAAATAACTAAAGGTGTAGGAAGTGTTGTTAATGGTTTTGAAAGTATTTCAGGACAGATAAATACTGAACTCAAAAAACCTTTTAGTGATTTGCCATTATTTGTCAATCTCTTCGGTTCTCAAATGGGACGTTTGGAGGCTAATGTACATACTAATAAAAAAGTATTTGATAGGATAAGTATGGGGCTTTATATGCATGCAAATAGTAATAATGATAGAATAGATCAAAATCAAGATACTTTTTTAGATCGTCCTTTATCAAATCAAATTAATATTATGAACAGATGGCAATATACAAATCCTGAAAAGGGATTAGTAAGTTTTTTTACTTGGAGGTATATGCAAGATCAAAAACAAATGGGTGTCCTAGATTTTGATCCATTAAAGCATGCAGGATCTAATACTTTTTGGGGCAGTGAAATAAAGACCAATCGATTAGATCTTTCTTTTAAGGCAGGTTATGTGTTTCCAGATCTTCCTTATCAATCTTTTGGATTTCAATCAGCTTTTAGCACTCATGATCAGGATTCATATTATGGACTTAGAATCTATGATATATATCATGAAAGTCTTTATAACAACCTACTTTTTAACTCAATAATTGGAAATACAATGAGTAAATTTAAAGTCGGATTGAATTTCAGTTATGATCGATATGTTGAAAGGGTTGATAATATTAATTACAACAGAATAGATAGATCAATAGGAACTTTTTTTGAGTATACATACGATAATAATTCAGATATTAGTTTTTCAGGTGGCCTTAGATTTGATAGCCACAATCGGATGGGAAGTTTTATTACTCCCAGAGTTCATTTTAGATACAACCCATTAGAAAATTTTGTTTTACGAATTTCCTCAGGTTCGGGAAGAAAAATTGCAAATATTTTTGCTGAGAATCAAAAAATATTCGGGACAAACCGTACTATAAATCTTCTTCAAAATGGATCTGGAGTTTATGGGTTAGATCCTGAACTAGCATGGAATTATGGTTTAAGTATTTTACAAAGTTTTAGATTTTTAGGTGGAGATATTGAGCTAGTTGCTGACTACTATATAACAGATTTTCAAAATCAAATTATTGTAGACTGGGAAGAATCCAATAAAATTTCTTTCTATAATTTAGAAGGTAAAAGTAGTTCGAAAAGTTTACAGTTAGGATTAGATTTTAGCTACAGAGAATTTCTTACACTCTCTGCAGCATACAAGAATTATATAATAAAAAGTAATTATAACTCAGGGTATTTATATAAACCTTTGCAGCCAAAAAATATTATATTTTTTAATACCGGATTGGAATCTACTATTAATAATGGCAGTCAGTGGAAGTGGGACTTAACCATTAATTTGATTGGAGATCAACGACTAGTAAAAACTATTAGAGATGCTGAAAATCTAACTTCACCAAAGTATAATCTAATAAATTCTCAAATTACTAGAGTTTTTTCAAACAAATTTGAAATTTATTTAGGGGCAGAGAATATTGGTAATTATAAGCAGATAAATCCAATAATTTCAAGTGAAAATCCATTTAGTCCAAATTTTGATTCGGCACAAATATATGCTCCTATATTTGGTAGAATGATTTATTCAGGATTAAGATTAAAATTATAATTTTGTAAAAAACTTTATGATTATGAAAAAATTATTATTACTTATAACATTCATTTTATTCATTTCCTTTTCAAAGTCTGATTCTATTTCTTCATTTGAAGATAATTCTGATCAAGTTCAGAAAACAGAAAGAACAAGTTTTGTTGTAAAAGGAAATTGTAAAATGTGTAAAAAAAGAATTGAAAAAGCCGCGCTCTCTCTAAAGGGAGTAAAAATGGCTACTTGGGACATCCCCTCAAATATGATTGATTTAATTTATGATGACAAAAAACTTGAATTAAGTGACATTCATAATAAAATTGCAAGTGTAGGACATGACACGGATAAAGTTAAAGCTAGTGAAGATGTTTATGATGAGCTTCCAATGTGTTGTCAATACAGAAATGGATCTCCTCATTAAATACTTAACTCTTTTTCAAAAAAAAACCTGTCAGCTGACAGGTTTTTTCTTTTATTAAAAATTACTTTCTTACATCATTCCAGGCATTCCGCCTCCTCCCATAGGGGGCATCGGAGCGGCAGGAGTTTCTTCTTTCACATCGACTAAAGCACATTCAGTAGTTAAAATCATTCCTGCAACAGATGCTGCATTTTCTATAGCAACACGAGCAACTTTTTTCGGATCAATTATTCCTTCCTTAAGCATATCTACATAAGAACCGTCTTTTGCATTAAATCCAAAGTTTTTTCCACCTTCAAGTACTTTGGAAACAACAACAGATCCTTCATTTCCAGAATTTTCAGCTATAATTCTAAGCGGTGATTCAACTGATTTTAAAATGATTTGAATACCAGTTGCTTGATCAGAATTTTCAGCTTTTAATTTTGAAAGGTTTTGTTTAGTAGATAATAACGCAACTCCTCCACCTGCAACAATTCCTTCTTCAACTGCTGCCCTTGTAGCATGGAGAGCATCATCTACTCGATCTTTCTTTTCTTTCATTTCAACTTCAGACGGAGCTCCTACATATAGCACAGCAACCCCACCAGAAAGTTTTGCTAATCGTTCTTGTAATTTTTCTTTATCATAATCAGAGGTAGTTGTCTCAATTTGTGACTTGATTTGATTCACTCTAGCTTCAATTGATTTTGTATCACCTGCACCATTTACAACTGTAGTATTGTCTTTATCAATTGTAACTTTTTCAGCAGTGCCTAACATTTCAATTGTTGTATTTTCAAGTTTAAATCCTCTTTCTTCTGAAATTACTGTACCTCCTGTCAGGATAGCAATATCTTCTAGCATAGCCTTTCTTCTATCGCCAAATCCAGGGGCTTTAACTGCAGCAATTTTAAGAGCACCTCTTAGTTTATTTACTACAAGAGTAGCAAGTGCTTCACCATCAACATCTTCGGCTATTACCAAAAGAGGTTTCCCTGTCTGAGCTACAGGCTCTAGAATTGGGAGTAAGTCTTTCATGGCTGAAATCTTTTGATCATAGAGAAGTATGTGTGGATTTTCTAGATCAGTTTGCATTTTTTCAGAATCTGTTACAAAATAGGGAGATAGATAGCCTCTATCAAACTGCATACCTTCTACCACATCGACATAAGTATCTGTTCCCTTAGCTTCTTCAACTGTAATAACACCTTCTTTACCAACTTTTTCAAAAGCTTCAGTAATTAACTTTCCAATTGCCTCATCATTGTTTGCAGAGATACTAGCAACTTGTCTGATTTTTTCAGAGGAATTACCTACTTCAACAGATTGCTTGCCTAATTCCTTGACAATTTCATTCACGGCAAGGTCAATTCCTTTTTTTAGATCCATCGGGTTAGCACCTGCTGCAACATTTTTTAAGCCCTCTTTAACTATTGTCTGGGCTAATATGGTAGCAGTAGTTGTTCCATCACCAGCCAAATCATTAGTTTTAGAGGCAACTTCTTTAACCATTTGCGCCCCCATGTTTTCTAGCGCATCTTCTAATTCAATCTCTTTAGCAACTGTAACTCCATCTTTAGTTACTTGTGGGGCCCCAAAAGATTTTCCAATTATCACGTTTCTCCCCTTAGGCCCAAGAGTGACTTTGACAGCATTCGCAAGTGCATCTACACCTTTTTTAATACCATCACGTGCATCTAAATCAAATTCAATTTTTTTAGCCATTTTTTAAAATATTTTACAGTTATACAATTGCGAGAATATCATTCTCTTTCATCATTAAATAATCAACTCCTTCTAATTGGAGTTCGGTTCCAGCATATTTCCCATATAGAACTTCATTACCAACTTTTACAGTAACTGGATTTTCTTTATTACCTGGACCTACAGCAACTACAGTTCCTTTTTGAGGTTTTTCTTTGGCAGTATCAGGAATAATTATACCGGAAGATGTTTTCGTTTCTGCAGCAGCAGGTTCTATTAGAACTCTGTCTGCTAGGGGTTGAATTTTAATTTTACTCATTTTTTAAATTTTAATTTGTAAGTTTTCATAAATCGTGCCATTTTAATTTCCAATTTACATTATATCAATATTTTAGAGTTAAAATGACAGTATGTCATGATTTTATTGATCAATAGTTTCCTCAGGGATCTCAGGAAGCACTTCAGGAATGCTTTCCATAGTGTTTTCTTCGATATTATTTTCATTTATGAGGCGAGATTCTAAGCCTTGAGTGTTTTGGTTTAGCGATAAGTTAGAAAGTAAAATAAGAACTAGCAAAAAGGTCGCTAGTATCCATGTACTTTTATCAAGGAAATCTGATGTTTTTTGAACTCCTCCTAGTTGTTGAGAACTACCGCCAAAGGAAGATGATAAACCGCCTCCTTTAGGGTTTTGAACCATTACTACTAATACAAGAAGAAAACAAACAAGAATAATTAAACCAACAAAAATTGTAAAACTTGTGTTCATAACATTTCTATTCTTTATCCTGAATCTCTTTAATCTTTTTTATTTGGACTGCAAAGAAAGCATTTTTTTCTGGATATTTCAAACTCAAAATCCTATATGCTTTTAATGCTTTTTTATATTTTTTTTGTTTTAAAAAGATTTTTGCTAAAGTTTCAGTCATTAATTCTTCCGGAGAAAAAACGTTTTCAAGTTCTAGATCACTTATTTCATGATTTTTATCAATTTTAGATATTGATGGACTTTTGTCTATAAAATCATCAATTATATCGATTTTATTTCCAAGAGGTATTTTTTCATCTATCATAGAATCTGATTCTTTTTCAGTGTATTTAATCCATTCAATAAAGCTAAATTTCAGTTTACTCTCATCCATTTCATTTTCTCTTTTTATTGGATACTCATCCGTATCATCAAATCTGAAATTGTCAATAAATAATTTTAAAATTTTCCTGTCATTAGTTAGGATAGCAGTTTTACTTAAATTTTTTTCATAATCATAATGATTTGTATTTTTTAAAAGCTTTGAATAATAGAGCAAAGGTGTTTGAAAATATGGATAGTCTTTAATGATTTTTTCTAAAGCAATTTTGTGTTCCTCATTTTTAGGATTTAATCCATTAATGAGTTTAGAAAAATCTTGTGGAGTTTTAACTTCTACCATTTTGCTAATGTCTGATTAAAAATGTCTTGGGTTAATCTTTCAAATATTTCTCTAAGAGCATCATCTTTTACATCATAAACTTGTAATTCACCAGGGAAATCAAAATAAAAAGAAAATTCTCTCTCAAAATTATCATCCTCATTTTTTGTATTTATGTAGCGTATGTTAACGCTCATAGTAAGTCGATTTTGTGCAGCTGTCAGTTCAGCAGTTGAAGCCATTGGGGTTACACCATATTTAGTTATTTCTCCTTCGTATATGAGATCTCCATCTTCATTAACAAGATTTAGATTACTTTGGTTTAAGATGTAATCTTGAAGAGCTACAGTAAAATCTCTATCAAGACCTGGTTCTACAGTTGATCCTGGTCTATTACCCGCCATATTTTCAAAGTAGTTAACTTGGAATGTTTTCGCTCCTATAGGAATTGATGAGCCTGTAAAAGAATAAATTCCACAACTGATAAAAAATATGTGACAAAAAACAATTGATAAATGCAAGAAAACTTTATTATTCATCATTTTCATTTAGATTAAACTGTTTAATTTTTCTGTATAGTGTTCTTTCTGATATACCAAGCTCTTTAGCTGCAGATTTTCTTTTGCCATTACTTCTTATTAAAGCCTTTTTTATCATTTCAACTTCTTTCTCAATTAATGAAAGCGGCTCTTCTTCAACTACAGTTTCAGCATATTCGTATTTGTCAGAGGCATCCACTTCTTGACTTGCCTTTATCTCATCACTTTTATTTGGAATAACCTCTAGTGAATTATCTGTATTTTTATCTTTTTCACCATATATTTTATTTATTAGATCTAAGTTTTTTTTCTGGAATGAAGATAAATTGTCATTTTCCATTAGCTCTAATGTTAGTTTTTTAAGATCATTTAGGTCGCTTTTCATATCAAAAAGAACCTTGTATAAAATTTCCCTTTCAGATGAAAAGCTTTCATCTTTTTTTTCTTGATCAATTAGTGCAGGAAGATTTTTATTGATTTCTGGAATATAATTCTTCAAAATTTCGGAGGTAACTTGTCTTTCTTTTTCAAGTACTGACATTTGCTCAGCAACATTTTTTAATTGTCTAATATTTCCCTCCCAACTGTATTGATTTAGAATTTTTTCAGAATTTTGATCTAATCTGAGCGTGGGCATTTTATATTTTTGAGCAAAATCTGAAGCAAATTTTCTAAATAAAAGAGTAATATCCTCCTTTCTTTCTCTCAATGGAGGAAGCGAAATTTCAACTGTACTCAGACGATAGAATAGATCTTCCCTGAATTTACCTTTTTTGATTGCATCTTGCATGTTTAGATTTGTGGCACAAACAATTCTAACATTAGTTTTTTGAACTTTTGACGAACCTACTTTTATAAATTCACCATTTTCTAAAACCCTTAAAAGCCTAACTTGTGTTGTTAAGGGCAGTTCACCAACTTCATCTAAAAAAATTGTTCCACCATCAGCAACCTCAAAATAACCACTTCTAGTATTGGTTGCCCCAGTAAAGGCTCCCTTTTCATGACCGAATAATTCACTATCTATTGTTCCTTCAGGAATAGCTCCACAGTTAACAGCTATGTATTTTGAGTGTTTTCTAGCAGAAAATTGATGGATTATTTTTGGAATATTTTCTTTTCCAACTCCACTTTCTCCAGTAACTAAGACAGTTATATCTGTTCCAGCAACTCTTAATGCTTTTTCTAGGGCACGATTAAGACCAAAATGATTCCCAATTATCTCAAATCTTTGTTTTATATTTTGTATGGATTCCATTATAATCGTTTAAATATTAGATGATATAGCAACAGCATTTCCTTTAAGAGTTGCAGAAGTTGCTTCTTTAATTACAACATCAACAAAATCTCCAACACTATAATTCTCTTTAGGAAAAACAACTACATTATTTTGAGACGTTCTGCCACTCCAAAACTCATCAGATCTTTTTGAACTTTTTTCAATTAGAACACAAACTTTTTTACCAATCATTAGATTTAGTCTGTATTTGCTGTGAAGTTGTTGCAAATCAATAATTTCTTGAAGCCTTCTTTTTTTTATTTCTTCCGGAATATTATCTTTCATTTTTTTTGCAGCGGGAGTACCTGGTCGTTCTGAATAAGAAAACATAAATCCAAAATCATACTTAATATACTCCATTAAACTTAGGGTATCTTTATGATCTTTTTCATTTTCATCAGGAAAACCAGCGATCATATCATGTGATATACCGCAATTGGGTATAATTTTTTTGATTTTATCAATAAGCTCAATGTACTCTTCTCTGGTATGTTTCCTATTCATTTTTTCTAAAATCGAATTACTACCTGATTGAACTGGTAGATGGATATGATTACATATATTCTCATATTTGGACATTGTTTTAATTACATCAATGGACATATCTTGTGGATTAGAAGTTGAAAACCTAATTCTCATCTTTGGATATTCACCAGCAACAAGACTTAGTAATTTTGAAAAGTTTACTGCTGTTTTTTTTTGGAGCAGACTTGCTTTTTTGAAATCTTTTTTTGGACCACCACCAAACCATAGATAGCTGTCCACGTTTTGACCTAGAAGCGTTACCTCTTTGTAGCTTTCTTTCGAGAGCTGATTAATTTCTTTCAAGATACTTTTTGGATCTCTACTTCTCTCCCTTCCTCTTGTGTAAGGGACAACACAGAAAGTACACATATTATCACAACCTCTCATAATTGAAACAAAAGCACCAACCCCATTAGAATTTATTCTCACAGGATTAATATCACCATATGTTTCCTCTTTTGAAAGAATTACATTAATTGCCTCCCGATCCTTTTCTATTTCTTCTAACAACTTAGGAAAATCTTTGTAAGCATCAGGACCTACAACAAGATCTACTATTTTTTCTTCTTCAAGAAGTTTCTCTTTTAATCTCTCTGCCATACAACCCATGACACCTATTTTAAGGTTTTTGTTTTTTTCTTTAAAAGAGTTAAAATGATGGAGTCTATTTCTAACCGTTTTCTCAGCTTTATCTCTAATTGAACAGGTGTTAATTAATACAAGATCAGCTGATGAAATCTCATCAGTATTTATAAAGCCTTGTTCTGATAGAATTGAGGCAACAATCTCACTATCTGAAAAATTCATTTGACACCCATATGATTCAATGTACACTTTCTTTTCGTATCTATTTTCCTTAGCAATTTTTTGATTTTTGATGATTTTTTTGCTTTTACTATTCTGTTTTTTTGGAGATAAAATAGTCACTTCTCCATTAACGAAGTTTGGGTCTTTATCTAAATCAACATTAAAGTGTTTATCCCCTCTCATTCCTCAGCTATTAAATTTTAGAACTTAAATTATTAGAATTATACAAAGTTAAAAAAAATGACAAATTGGCATAAGTTTATTCAAATTCAAATTTATATAGTTGATATAAAGAATACTAGTATTTTTACATGATGAAAATTAATTCAAGATCATTTTTAATTGAGGGAGCTGAGATTTCATGGTTTGCACCACTATGTGATGGTGATGATGAGTTTTTGGGAACTAGGGACCCTGTTTATAAAAGTAATTGGGAGAATACCTCCACAATGGTAAAAATTGCTGATCAGTTGGGTTTTAGAAATATATTATGCCCCTCATCTTATCAAGTTGGACAAGATACGCTAACTTTTGCATCTGCGATTGCTCCAATGACGAAAAGGATAAATCTTCTTCCAGCTATAAGATGTGGAGAAATCCATCCGCCAATGCTAGCAAAAAGCATCGCAACTTTAGATCATATTTTAAAAGGCAGATTAACGCTCAATATAATTTCATCTGATTTAGCCGGGACTAAAATTTCATCAAAAGATAGATATTCTCGTTCTCGTGAGGTTATTTCAATTTTAAAACAAGCTTGGAACAGTGATGAAATTAATTTTAAAGGAAAATTTTATCAACTTAAATTGCCTTCAGCCCCTGTTAAACCTTATCAGCAAAATGGAGGTCCATTATTATATTTTGGCGGTTATTCTCCAGAGGGTGTTGATTTATGCGCAGAGCATTGCGATGTTTATCTTATGTGGCCAGAAACAATGGAAAATTTAGAGGAATTAATGGTTTCAATGGCAAAAAAGGCTCAAGAATATGGACGTTCTGTAGATTTTGGTTTAAGAGCGCATGTTATTGTTCGCGAGACAGAGAAGGAAGCAAAAAAACACGCCAATAAGTTAATCTCTAAATTGGAATTTGATAAAGGGAAAGAAATTAGAGAAAGAGCATTAGATGCGAAATCTTTAGGGGTACATCGTCAAGAAAAAATGAGGGATATATCTGACAATGATTTTTTTGCAGAGCCTAATTTGTGGACTGGTATCGGATTAGCCAGATCTGGTTGTGGAGCTGCAATTGTTGGAAATCCTGATCAGGTATATGAAAAGATTAAATCATATATGGAAATAGGTATAAAGTCATTTATTTTTTCTGGATATCCACATCATCAGGAAGCCAAATATTTTGCTAAACTAGTCCTTCCAAGATTAAAAACGATTTCTTTACCTGAGATAAGGAATAGGATTCCAAAAGAAACTCCAAAAACTCCTTTAGGAGATGGCCCAAGATTTTAAACTTTAGTTGTGATTGATTTAATAATTGTCCTTAGTTACTTTTTTTTAATTTTTTTTATTGCGGTCTCAAAAGGATATAATAAAAAATTAAGTGCCGAAGAGTATTTTTTAAGTTCAAGAAAACTTAAATGGCCTTCAATTGCCCTATCTACAATAGCTACAAATGTTAATGGATATCAGTTTTTAGGGATGATGGGATCAGCGTACCTATATGGTTTGGCACAAGCTAATCTTGAAATCAATGCAATACAGGGTTTATTGATTGCAGCATTTATTTTTGTGCCATTTTTTATTCGAGAGAGAGTTATAACAATTACTCAGTTTATCAAAAAAAAATTAGGTGAAAGAATTGCTCTTTTTTATTCGATAGCTAATATCAGTTTATTTTCTACAATAACACTTGGAGCAGCTCTTTTTTGGGGGGCCTATGCAGCTGAAATGGTTTTTAAAGATTACTTGATGTTTCTTCATGAAAATAGAATTATTAGAATAGCCATATTAATTCTATTGTTAGGACTTTTTTCTGCTGTTTATACCTATTTAGGTGGTCTTTCAGCAGTCGTAAGAACTGATGTTATTCAGTTCATAATCCTTTTAACAGGTGGTTTAATTGTTTTAATTGTTTCTATTAGTCATTTAGGAGGATGGTCTGAGTTATATGAGCAAACTTCTGAAAAAATGCATCTTCATTTACCAGCTGATCATGAGAAGCTTCCCTGGACACATCTGTTAGGATTATTTTTTTTAAACATAAATTATTGGTGCGCAAATCAAACTGTACTGCAAAGATCACTTGCTGCAGATAATCTATACCATGCTCAAACTGGTCTAATGGTAGGGGGCTTATTGAAATATGTGATGGCAATAATAATTGTTGTTCCAGGAATTGCACTTTATGGAATAGTTGGTGATTCACTGCCAGAACCAGATATGGCATTTCCTTATCTAATTCAAAACTATATTGGGACTGGTCTAAAAGGAATTATTTTATGTGCATTATTTGCCTCTCTAATGAGTACAGTAGACTCTACTTTTAATTCTTTAGCAACACTTTGGTCTGTTGATATTTATTCTTCATACATCAATAAAAAAGCAACTGATTATCAAAAAGTTAATGCAGGTAGAAAAGCAATTGTTTTTAGCTTTTTCACAGCTGTTTTAATGGGATTTATTTTACTTTATTTAAAATTTGAAGATCCTAGCGCTGCATTCACACATGATTTAAATGAATTTAGGTATTATATAAACTGCGCAATAGTTATTATTATATGTTCTTCTATTTTGTTTTTATTTCCAAACAGGAAAGGTATTTTAATTGCATTTCTTATGTGTATTCCAATAAATATAATTTTTAAAAACTTTGT
>CETH01042010.1_pt1 | contig 43581 bp, 45 predicted proteins | sample 361461 | NCBI WGS metagenome assembly CETH01 (sample SAMEA2622695, study PRJEB7988) | marine metagenome | isolation source: saline water (ENVO:00002010), including
TGATACAAAAGCAAGATTCATTCCAATAATGTGTCAACACTGTGAAAACGCTCCTTGCGAGCCAGTGTGTCCTGTATATGCCAGTTATCATAACTCTGAAGGATTAAATGTACAGGTTTATAATCGGTGTGTTGGAACTCGATATTGTGCAAATGCTTGCCCATATATAGTAAGATTTTTTAACTATTGGGATCCAGTTTGGCCTGAATCATTAAGGAATCATTTAAATCCTGATGTAACTATTAGGTCTAGAGGAATAATGGAAAAATGTAGTTTTTGTATACAAAGAATTAATAGAACTTCACGAAAAGCAAAAAGTGAAGGCAGAGAACTGGAAGACGGAGAAATTCAAACAGCATGTTCTGCAGCATGTGGAACGCATGGAATAGTTTTTGGAGATCTAAACGATCCAGAGAGTAGGGTGTCAAAGTTAAGAAATCACAAAAGAGCATTCACACTTCTTGAACAATTCGGAACAGATCCAAATGTGATTTATTTAGCTAAAATTGATCCTAACAAAAAAGGTTCAGAAGAAGGACATCACTAAATGGTCAATTTACCTAAAAAAGAAACTCATAATTCTCATCATACTTTACCCCCAGAAAATGTAGAGTCTGCTGTGATAGTTAGGGACTTAATTGATACAACTAATGGAACATCAAACAGTTTCAAAATTATTGCCATTGGGCTAGGAATAATGTCAGTTCTTGGGATAATTGCACTAATATTAAAATGGATAAACTATGGAGATGATTCAACAAGGTGGGGTTATGTAGCAGCTCTAGTATCTTTTTTACTTTCTATAACTGGAGGAGCACCAATGGTTGCTATGGGGCCAGTGATGGCAAAAGCAAATTGGGTAAGACCTCTTACAAGATTAGCTGCAATATTTTCTTTTGCCGGTATATCTACAATAATAGTATTAATTCCATTATTATTTTTACTCCCTCCATTAGTCGTTGATGGTACAAGAAGAAGGAGTATATGGTTTGAAGCTCCTAATTATTCACCACATATATGGGGAATAATTGGTATGGTTCTACTATTAATCACTGGAATAGCATTATTCTACTCTGCCGCCCTACCTGATTTTGCAGCTATGCGAGAAAACTCCACTGGTTGGAGGAAAAAACTAGGAAAGAAACTATCTAGAGGATGGGTTGGTACAGATTCACAGTGGAGAACTCTGAGAATGAGAATAGGAATGTTTGGAACCTTCTATTTCTTTGTTATGGTAATGGTAAATTTCCTTTATACTACTGATTTTGCTCAGGGTGTTGTGCCAGGGTGGCGTGATGCAATTTTTACTCTGTATCATACAGTTTCTTCATGGCAAGGTGGTGTAGCAGCGCTCGTTATAGCATTATGGATAGTAAGAAGAAAAATGAATTTAGAAAAATATATACATCTTGATGCATTTTGGTCATTAGGAAGATTATTATTTGCTTTGACTCTACTGTGGATATACCTCTTTTACTCTTCTTTCATCGTCTTCTGGTATGGTAGATCAGAAAACGACAAGGCAACCTTAGATCTACTAGTTAAAGGTCCAATGATTTGGGCTTTTTTTGCCGGAGCTGCATTTATTTGGCTAGTCCCTTGGTGGATACTAATATGGAATAGAGTAAGAAAAAGTATAAATGGTATGGCGATTGGTGCCTCTGTAATTATTTTTGGGCTTCTACTAGACAGAATACGTTTATTCGTAGCTGCATGGTCTGTACCTCAAGAACATATTCATCAGAAATGGTTAAAACAGATACCAGATACAATCTACCCTGATGTATACGATATAGTTATAGCTATTGGCAGTATATCTTTGTCTATTCTTATAGTGATGCTAATGACAAAAATTATTCCTGTGTTATCTATATGGCAAATCCAAGAGTTTAATTTGCTATCTAAACCAATAAAATATATTAAAGGTCATGCAACTTTGATTGCTAAGCCTGATTAGGAAGTATAAAAAATATGCAACAAAAAAGAAACCTAAGTCAAGAATATACGAATCGAGTATTACTTAACGGCACACTTCAAACTCCGAAATGGTGGGCGCCTACTGTTGCAGGTCTTGGTTTTGTTGTACTAATTGGAGTAATTATCATAGCTGCTATGATTAATAGAGGCCTAGGCCTCACTGGACTTTCACGACCAGTATACTGGGGATTATTTATTACTACCTTCGTTTTTTGGGTAGGTATTTCACACGCAGGAATCATGATATCCGCTATCTTAAGACTGACTCAAGCGGAATGGAGAAGACCGGTTACTCGAGCAGCAGAACTTCTGACTGTTTGTTCATTGTTTACTGCGCTAGTATTCCCTCTTATCCACGCAGGTAGACCATGGAGAATAGCATACTGGATACTTCCATACGATATTTCTAGAGGAATTTATCCTAATATTAGATCGCCACTTATAATGGACCCTGTTGCTATAAGTACTTATCTAACTGGTTCAACACTATTTTTATATATTGCATTACTACCAGATTTAGGTGTTCTTAGAGATAGAACAACTGGATGGAAAAATGCTTTTTATACTTTGTTAGCGCTAGGATGGAAAGGTAACCCAAGACAGTGGCAAATGCAAACTATTGGAGGAATATTACTTTCAGCACTTATGTTGCCTATATTCGTTTCAGTACACTCAATTGTTTCTTGGGACTTTGCTGTAGCCTCTGCAGTTGAAGGTTGGCATTCAACAATTTTTGCTCCTTACTTCGTTATTGGAGCTGTACACTCAGGAGTATCAGCCGTTGTTACTATGATGGCTCTAATGAGATGGTTATGGAAGTGGGATGATTTTATTCGTCCAGAACATTTTGATGCCCTGGCAAGATTATTGATAGTTGTAGCAACTGGATGGCTAGCATGTACATTCTTGGAGCTAATATTTGCCTTATACGGTCAAGATGCTCCTGAAATAGCGCTTAGAGAAATGCAAATATTCCAATGGCCTTGGAATTTATTATTTATAATTTTCATGGTTACTGGTTACATAATACCAGTACCTGTATGGTGCGTAAAAAAATTTAGAAACAACATAGCAATTATGTTCTGGACTTCAATACTAGTCAACGTTGGTATGTGGCTAGAAAGATTCTTAATTATTGTTCCAGGACTAGCTAGAAGAACACCTTTTGTTTTCACTTGGGAAGCTTATAGGCCTAGTCCTGTAGAATGGGCAATAATGATCTGGTCTTTTGCATGGGTTTCTTTACTAATGTTACTATTTTCAAGATTTTTTCCATTAGTACCATTATTTGAACAAAAAGAAAGTCAAGTATTTACAGACGATATACAAATAGGTAGGGCAAAAGTTCCTGCAATAGTTAGAGAAGTAGAGTAAAGGAAAATTTTATGAGTATTAGTATGATAGGATTGTTTCAGGAGGCAACACCAGCAGCGGATGCAATGGATGGACTGAAGAACGCAGGTTTCGAACTTGGTTCATTTGATGTTCTTACTGGAACTCCATACCCAGAAGGCGCTTTTGGTGAACATGTTCCCCAACACAGATTGTTTAGATTTCCAGCCTTTGGAGCTATAATTGGATTCACACTTTCGTTATTTTTAACTGCAGCTACCCAAATAGCATATCCACTTGTTACGGGCGGAAAACCAATATTATCAATTTTTGCGATGCTTATAATTATGTATGAGCTAACAATGCTAGCAGGTGTAATTTCTACTGTTATTGGAATAATTTTTGAATCAAGGTTACCAAATTTAAAAATGGGTGCTTATGACAGAAGAATAACCGAGGGGTGGATCGGAGTAGTTATAAATCTAGATGATGAATCAAGAGCAGATGACGCAGAAAAAGTCTTAAACTATGCCGGAGCAGTAGAAATTAAAAAAGCATGAAAAAGTTTATTAGTTTAAATAAAAGATTTTTAGTAAGTATCTCATTAGTATTGCTAATGATTAGTTGTGCTGTCCAAGAAAATAATACATATCCAATAGAAACTTTCACAGAAATGCATTATTCACAGTCATATAGAGCACAAGAACCTCCTAGACTTGCGGCTGTAGTAGATGCAGTTACTTTCAATTCTGAAGGAGGACCTGAAGTTGTTCTAAATGACATAGAATATCCTAATTATGAAAATTATGATGTTTATTTAGCATCTGAATTATATAGAGTTAACTGCTCAACATGTCATGGTGTAACAGGTCTAGGGGATGGAAGCGCAACAAAACATATTATTTCTAAAAATAATTTTTACTCTAAAGTAAACGGAATGCCTCATAATGCTCCTGCTAATCTAGTTGATTCTGCAGCTAACAGGCTTAATACTCACGACCTAATGATTACATACATCAATGCAGTTAGCGAGGGTCAGTTAATGCCTGCTTTCAAAAAGTTATTAACTCAAAAAGAAATACGTGAAATAGTTTATTATATTTTTGATAAAGAAAACGGTCTAAGCAAATAAATTTAGTAAATTATTGTTATAAAATTAAGTATGATCAAAATTAATTTTATAAGTTTATGTCTCATAGCAATTGTTTTTTTTACAGGTTGTATTCAAGAAGACGATCTTTCTAATGAACAAAAATATCATAAGTTAGCATCGGAAATAATGTGTCCTGTTTGTGACGCCCAAACAATTGAAGGGTCTAATTCTCAAGTTTCAATAGATATGAAACTAAAATTAAAAACTCTTGTAAACCAAGGAATGAGCAGTCAAAACATTAGAGAATACTTCATAGATCGGTATGGATCCGATATCATAGCATCACCTTCATCAACAGGATTTAATTTAATTGCCTGGATTATGCCAATAATTATATTTTCATTATTATTATCAATTTCCTTATACACTATTAGAAATATGAAAAATTCAAATACGAAAGAAAAAGAATACAAGGAAACATTAAACGAATATTTAGAGTATGTTGAGAAAGAAATTAGAGAATTGGAACAAAAAAATGTCTAATTTAGGAAATATATCTTTAGTACTTGGAACTCTGTTATGCATTTACTCTCTATTATCAGTTAATATTGGCTCGAAAATGAAAATAAGTGAACTTTCAATTAGTGGTAGAAATGCATATTACATGACTAGTATAACTTCATTATTGGCATCAGCTACCCTAATTTATGCATTTGTAAATAACGATTTCTCAATTAAATATGTAGCTGACCACTCCAATACAATCATGAACAAAGCATTTGTATGGGTTGCTTTTTATGCGGGTAATGAGGGTTCTTTACTTTATATATTATTAATTCTCTCAGTAGCTTCATCATTAACAATAAAATTTATTCCTAAAAGTTATAAATTCTCATCAATTAAATCAATAATTTCAGTATTCAGCATAATTCAGCTTTTTTATTTATTGGTGCTTATATTTGGTGCAAACCCTTTTACAACTATATCAAACGTACCAGTAGACGGTAGAGGAATGAATCCTTTACTAACTCATCCGGCTATGTTTTCTCATCCTCCGATGTTGATGGCAGGACTGATAACAATAACTATACCTTTTACAATCTGCATAAGTGCATTAATATCAGGAAATTTTACAGATGATTGGATTGATACTGCAAGAATAACAGCAATTTTATCCTGGGGGATATTAGGAGTAGGAATGCTTATCGGCGCTTGGTGGGCATATACTATTTTAGGATGGGGAGGATACTGGGGTTGGGATCCCATAGAAAACGTAGCATTAATGCCTTGGTTAGTGATGACAGCTTTTTTACACTCAATAATGGTACAAAAAAGAAGGAAAATGTTTAGAATCTGGAATATTGTCCTACTTAATATAGCATTTGTACTAGCTCAACTAGGAATGTTCATTAATAGAGGTGGTCCTGTGGTAAGCGTTCATTCATTTGCTTCATCTACATTAGGAATGATATTTTTACTATTTATGATAGCTAGTATAATTTTTGCTTTTGGTATTTTTCTGTGGAGATTACCAAGATTAAAATCTGATCGAACAATAGAATCATTTCTATCTAGAGAATCTTCACTGCTAATAAATAATTTTTTATTTATTACAGTAATGGCAATTACTTTATGGGGTGTAATCTTTCCAATTTTTTCTGATTTGGCAAGAGATATTTCAGTAACTGTTGCTGCACCATATTTTAATAGAGTAAATGGACCTATATTGTTAGTAATAATTGTTCTGATGGGAATTGGACCTGTAATACCATGGAGAAAATCATCTTATAATCAAATTATTAAATGGCTGATTTTGCCAAGTATGTTTGCAGTGATTATATTTATTATCTTACTACTAATTGGAGATAAAAAAATTGTAGCCATGGCCTCATTTTCAATGGTAGCTTTTGTTTTTATTTCTATAGTTCAGCAATGGTATAAAGGGAGTTATTCGAGATATAAAAATGGTGAAAAATGGTATCTAGCTTTTTTTAAGATGATTAATGGTAATAGGCCTAGACATGGAGGTTACATAGTTCACATATCAATGCTGTGCTTAGCACTAGGGATTATTGGTACAAATTTTTATCAAATTAAATCTGATGTGGCTTTAAGAATTAATGAGAGCGTTGTAATAGATGATTATAGAATTCAATACAATGAAAAAATTAACGATGATCGTTCAGATAGATTAGCACAATGGGCTAATATGACTGTTTACAAAATAGATTCAAAAAACTATTTGGAAAAAATCAAGGAAACAAAAGATAAAGGAAGTGATAGTTTTATCTTAAAAAAAGAAGAAGTTACTTATAATGAAAAAATAATTGGAGAATTGAAACCATGGCATGGATTTTATATCAATTTTAACATGGCTTCAGTAAGATCAGGTATAAAAAGTAGTATTTATGAAGATTTATACGTTATTCCTAGGGATTTTTTGGAAGACGGAAGAGTCTCTTTATCAATAAGTATTAATCCTTTAGCAGTTTGGTTATGGATATCTGGACCAATATTTATATTAGGAACTATGATTGCTTTATGGCCTAATAAAAAAATAGAAGAGGGTAAATAATGTTAGAGTTTTTGATTATTACTTTTTTGTTTATTATATGTTTAGTAGCATTAATTTACCCTATTCTAAAACCAAAAATTAACAATCAAAAACTATCCTATTATGATGAAAGAAAAAAATTATATGGAGATATAAAAAAATATCATAAGAACTTTATTGATGGAGAAATAAACTTAAAAACATATGAAAGTGAAATTAGATATCTAAAATTACAAGCAGCAAAATTGATTAGAAAAGAAAAAAATAATGAATAAGATATTACCATTAATAATATTATTATTTGCTATCCAAAATGTTTTTGTAGAAAAAACATATTCTCAAGTTAACCTAGAAAAAAATATTAATGGAAAAATTATAAATATGACTTCGCCTGGAGTTTTGCCAGAGCCAACTATTCTACAACTTATGCAAGTTGATACAGAAAATGAATCAATATCAAAGTTAGAAGAACAAATTGTTACCAGTGATGGTTCTTTTGAATTTAATATAAAAAATTATTCAAAAGATAATATTTATAGATTAGTAGTAGATGTTGGATATTATGTCAATTTTTATGATGTTACAAATAATAATACTAATAATATAGAAATTTCTATATATGATAGAACTGACTCACTTGAAGATATCAATTTGAATTCATACATCATGATGATACCAAGCATTGATAGAAATTCAAGACAAGCAGGTGTTTTATCTATGATAAAAATAAATAATAATGGGAATAATGTATTTTCAGCTAATTTTTCTGATCCCAACCTAACAGGTTTCAATCTATTTCGTTTTAATCTACCAGATGGTTGGTCAAATCTTTCTGTTGAATCCGAATTGCCAGTTGGAAACGTTATAGAGATAAGTACTGGTTTTGCTATGAGTAACCCTATACCTCCTGGTGAATATTCAATATTAACTAATTACATCATTAATTATGAAAATGACAACTTTGATTTCGACTTAAAATTGCCTTATGGAGGAGATAATATTCAATTCTTACTACCTTATGATGCAGGTAAAATTTCTGCAGAAAAATTTTCTGATGTAACAGAAGTAAGCATAGGCGAAAAAAAGTACTTAATGATTTCTGGAGATGATTTTAAAAAAAATGATGTTATAAATGTGAATTTTACTGGATTGCCTCAACCATCATTTACTGGTAATGTTATAAACTTTTTAAGCGGTAAATTATTTGTGATTTTTCTTGGTGTTATCTTCTCTGTACTTTTAATTTTTATTATTTTATTTACTGTAATAAAAAGAAAGAATACAAATTTGGAACAATATAAATGAATAGATTAAAAGCATTCATGATAATCTTCATTCCATCACTTATATTAGTTGGAATTGTTACCTTTGGATTTTTCAAAGATGACAAAAAAAGCATTGGAGTAAATAATAATTTTTCAATAGGTGAAATACCAAAATATTTTGATGGTGAATTAATTATGGAATCAACCTCTGGCGATGAAGTTAATTTACAAAAATTGAATGGTAAAATTGTTCTTATAGATTTTTGGTCATCTTGGTGTGCTCCATGTATAGCTGAAGCAGAAACTCTAGCCTCGACTTATGATAGATGGAGTGAATATGACGTAGAATTTGTAGGTATTGCTATTTGGGACACTCTACCAGAGGTAAAGAACTTTATAAAAAAATATAATATTAAATATCCAATAGTAATGGATGATTATGGACAAATAGCAGTAGATTTTGGGGTAGCAGCTATCCCAGAAAAAATACTAATAGACAAAAACGGTAATATAGTAAAAAAAATACTAGGACCTAGTAGTTCCAAAGAATTAAATAACCTTATTGCAGAAATTTCTGAAAATTCACTAGACTTATACAATATTGATTCATATTAGTTATTTATGTAGTATGTAATACTAAATAAAATCAAATAGAATAAAAATAAATAATAAAATTTATAATTTATGAATGTTTTAGATGCTGAAATTGGACAAGTTTATGGTCCATACAAACTAGAATTTGAAGATTCTAATATTAAAGACTATTTACAGAGTGTAACTTTCTCAGAAAACAAGGAACTTTATAATGAATATTTACCTCCTTTTTTCGTAATCGCATTAGCATTATCTAACTTAATAGAAGATATACAATTATTTAATTCAGGGCTAGAAGCAGTACATTCAGGCCAAGAAGTAATATGGAACAAAAAAATATCCTCTAATTCAATAATTTATGCTAAAGGTAAATTATCCTCTAAAAAAGCTATTAGAAAAAGTTTATTTCTAGTATTTTCAGTTGAATATAAAGATCTAACTAATAAACTAGTTGGTTCATCAGTTTCAAAAATAATATTAAATGACAAATAATATGTATAAAGGTTACAAGTTTAAAGAAAATAAAATTTTGGTAGATCAAAGTAAAGTTGATCTTTATGCTAAAGCTTCTGGTGACAATAACCCAATACACATCAATGAAGAATATGCAAAGAATACATCCTATGGCAAAAGAATTGCTCATGGGATGCTTACTCTTGGTATACTTTCTGAAATTCTTGTAAGAGAATTTTCTAAAAGTTGGTACAAAAATGGAAATATAAAAGTCAGATTTACTGCACCTGTTTTTCCAAGTGAATATATAATTACATATGGAGAAATAGTATCTATAGTAGATAAAGAAGAAAAGAAAATAGTAAAATGCAACGTTGGTTGTAAAAAAACAGATGGAACTGATGTAATATCAGGCACAGCAGAATTTAGAATTTAAATCTACCAGGGGAATCAATTTATATGAATAATAACTTAATAACTATTGTTATAGATGCTATGGGTGGAGATCATGGCCCAGAAGTAACAGTAAAAGCAGCCATTAATTCTACAAAAAATAAAGACATAATCATTATATTAGTTGGAGATGTAGAAAAAATTAATATTGAGCTAAATAAATATACTGAAAAAGAAAAGCAATTTATAAAAGTATTTCCATCTGATGGAGTTGTAAACGAAGGTGAGCATCCTGCTTTGGCGTTTAAGTCTAAACCAAAGGCATCTATATTTGTATCTGCTGGAATAGTTAAATCTGGTAAAGCCAATGGTTTTATAAGTATGGGCTCGACCGGGGCTTCTATTGCTGCTGCAACAGTTCTTTTTGGCACGCATGATGGAGTAGATAGAGGAGCACTTGGAGGTCCGATTGTTGGATTTGCTCCCAAGTCAATAATAATAGACTTAGGAACAAATGTTGACACGAAACCAAATCAATTAGTAGATTTTGCAGCACTAGGAAATATAATGTCAAAAAAAATATATGAAGTCGACAATCCAAGAATAGCTATACTCAGTGTTGGTTCTGAAGAAGGTAAAGGAAATAATTTAGTTAAGGAGACATCTAAGTTATTAAGTAATACAGACTTAAATTTTACTGGTAATATTGAACCAAACGAAATCCCTTTTTCTAAAGCAGATGTAATATTATGTGATGGATTTGTTGGAAATGTAGTTCTTAAACTTACTGAAGGTCTAGGAGATGCAGTAGTTAAATTAATAAAAGAAGAATTAGGTGAAAATAATCAGTCAAAAAGTTTACAGAATTCTGTATTTGAAAAAATGAATACACTAGCAGCGTTTGGTGGTGGCCCTTTATTAGGAGTAAATGGACTTGCAATTGTTGGTCATGGATCATCTGATGCAAATGCAATTACAAATGCAGTTCAGACAGCTAAATTTGTAATAAGTACAAACTTAATCGAGGCACAAAAAGAAGAACTTATAAAAATAAGAAAACAAATAAATAAATAAATAAATAGGTAAATAAATTGAATCTAAAAAAAATAGCATTAATCACTGGTGGTTCCAGAGGGATTGGTGAGGCAACTGCAATCAGATTGGCAAGATTAAATTACAACGTAGTAATTACTTATAATTCTCATGAAAATGATGCTAACAAAGTAATTGAAAGTATAAAAAAATTCAATCCAGATTCCATGAAGATTAAATGTGATGTTACTAACAAAGAAAATGTAAAAGAAATGTTTATGAAAGTTGAAAAAGATATCGGTAGCGTAGATATATTAGTAAACAATGCTGGGGTAATTAGTGATTCTTTGCTACTTAGAATGAAAGATGAACAGTTCGAATTTACGATGCAAACTAATATGTTTGGAACATATTACTGCACCAAAAATGCATTACCAGGTATGATAAAAAAAAGATGGGGAAGAATCATTAATGTTTCATCTGTTGTAGGTATACGTGGAAATATGGGGCAATCAAATTACTCTGCATCAAAAGCAGCTGTTCATGGATTTAGCCAATCTCTGGCAAAAGAAGTTGCTAAAAGAGGTATAACAGTAAACGTTGTAGCACCAGGATATATAAAAACCGCTACATCAGATGTACTAAATGAAAAACAAAAAGAAACAGTAATGACATGGATACCGCAAGGTAGATTTGGTGAACCTGATGAAGTTGCTCCAACAATAGCTTTTTTAACAACTAAAGAAGCTGATTACATTACTGGAACTATTATAAGAGTTGATGGCGGTATGGCTATATAATATGTCTCGATTAAGTAATAAAAATAGCTTATACAATAAAACTGCTGTAATAACTGGTGGTACTAGAGGGATTGGAAAAGCAATATCTGAGGAACTTGGAAAAAGAGGTGCGAATTTAATACTAAATTATTTACGCAATCATAAAGAAGCAAAAAAAACTCAAAAAGAACTAAATGAAAATAACATAAATTGCTCGATTTATAGGTGTAATATTGGAGATATAGAATCAGTGGATAAGTTTATTAATAAAATAACTTTAGAACATGATAAAATCGATATTTTAATTAATAATGCTGCATCAGGAGTGATGAAAAAATCTACTGATTTAGATATAAAACACTGGGATTGGACTATGGATATCAATGCAAGAGGTACGTGGTATATATCGAAACAACTTTCAAAGCAGATGGTTAACGGAGGTAATATAATAAATATTTCGAGTCCAGGTTCATCGATGGTTCTTCCCGATTATTTTCCTATTGGAGTTTCAAAAGCGGCATTAGAGTCAATAACAAGATATCTTTCAATAGAACTAGCTGAGAAAAATATTGCAGTTAATTCTGTATCTGCTGGATATGTTCTAACTGATGCACTTAATCATTTTCCTGATAAAGATTCGGTAGTAGAAATTGCAGAAAAGGCAACTCCAGCTGGGAGACCAATAAAACCTCAAGATGTAGCAAACGTAGTAGCCATGCTGTGCGGTTCAGATGCTGAAATGATTAGAGGACAAAATATATTAGTTGATGGCGGTTCAACAATAAATTTTAATCACTAATAAAAACTGGTTTTGCTCCACAAAAAATAGAATTCGCAATATCTTTATTCTTAACTAAAGCTAGAGCTAAAGATGTATTAATTTCAGAATCTTCGCATAAAATAGATAGTAGTTGACCTACATTTTTGCTCTTATGAGTACTTAATTTTTTTTGCTCAAAAGGAAAATCAGATATTAGCCTTACTAATTTTCTTGTAACTTTATTATATGTATCCATTCTAGCTATAACTTCTTGTCCAATATAACAACCTTTAGAAAAACTAATTAAGTCTATTAGGGATAGTTCTAGTGGATTGATACCTATAACCTCATCTAAAGTGGTAATTAGGTATTTAAATCTAAATTTCTTAAAATTCAAATCAGAAACTTTAGGTATATTATCTTCAATTATTTTTTCTAATTTACTTAAATCTTTGCTTTGAATTATTATGTCAATCCATTCAATAGGTTTGGACTTATCAATAAAAATAAAAAAACTAAAATCATCAAAAAAAACTTTTTCAGATAAAAGTATATTAGATTTTAATATTTTAGATAAAAGTTTACATGATCCATTTCCTACGATAGAAATTCTTTTATATGAATAACTTATATCATCTACATTAATATTTTCTAAGATTATATATTTTGTAACTTGTTTATAAAGATCACTAATTTTTGAAGAGTCAGATATTAACAATCGATCATTATTATTGACATTTAATACTATAAAGTTATCGATTATTCTTCCATTATCATCAAGTAATAAAGTTCTGATGTTTGCTTTTTCTGTAATTTCATTTGTAGTAATTCTGTTCAAAAAATCTAAAGAATCAGAACCTGAAATTCTTAGAGATTGAGTGTCGGCCCACTTATAAAAAAAAAATTATTCATAACTTAAACTGAAAATGAATCACCACAACCACAAGATTTTTTTGCATTTGGGTTGTAAAATTCAAAACCTTTGCCATTTAGACCATCAGAAAAATCCAAAACAGTTCCTGCTAAAAAAACAAATGCTTTTTTGGGAACATACACTTCAATGCCTGAAGACTTAATTACCTTATCATCTTCATCGGGTTCTTCAACTATATCTAGTACATAGGTTAATCCTGAACAGCCTCCACCTTTAACAGAAACTTTAAGTCCAAATTTAGACATGGATTTCTGATCGGCAAACTGCTTTACTTTAGATGCCGCTTTTTCAGTTATTTCGATTGTGTTTATTGGAACTTGGTTTTTTAACATATAATCATTCTAATTCGCTTATACATCAATATATATATTTTACAATTGTATATTACAATTGGAATATATAAAATAGAAAAAACAGTAGATTCTAAAAATTTGAAAATTATAATAATTGATACAGGCGCCGCAAATGTGCATAGTGTTCACAAAGCCGTAATTAAAGTTGGTATTACTCCTTATATAACTAAAAATAAGTCTGATATTAGAAATTCTGATGCTGTTATTTTGCCAGGAGTCGGTTCAAGTAATGCTGTAATGAAGTCACTAATAAATCTTGATTTAACAGAAGAAATTAAGCTTTATGCTAACTCCAGGAAACCGCTTTTATGTATTTGTGTAGGAATGCAAGTTTTATTTGATAAATCAGATGAAGGTAATACAAAATGCTTAGGAATAATAAAAGGAAATGTAAAAAAATTTCCAGAAAATATGATAGATAAAAATAATAGAAAAATGAAAATCCCTCATATGGGATGGAACAAATTGAATATAATCAATCAAAATCATAAAATTTTAAATAATATACCTAATAACTCTTACTTCTATTTTGTCCATTCATTTTACTGCATTCCAGAAGAAAAAAATAAAATAATAGCAAACACTGATTATGGTATAGAAGTTTGTTCTATAGTCAGTGATGATAATATTATAGGGACTCAATTTCATCCTGAAAAAAGTGGTGATATTGGAATTAGCATTTATAAAAATTTTATAGATATGGTTAAATAAATTGGATATTATACCTGCAATAGATATCAAAGATGGAAAATGTGTCAGATTATTCCAAGGAAACTACTCAAAAGAGAAAGTTTTTGGAGATGATTTAATTGAAATTGCAAGTAAATGGATCGATATGGGAGCAAAAAGACTCCATATAGTTGATTTAGATGGCGCTAAGGATGGCTCACAAAAAAATATATCTATATTAAAAAAGTTAATCAAATTTTCAAATATCCCTATACAGATTGGTGGAGGTGTAAGAAAATTTTCTGACGCAAAATATCTTTTTGAATTAGGAGTTGATAAAATTATCTTTGGTACATCAGCTGTAAAAAATCCAGATGAAATCAAATCAACTATAGAAAAATATAGTAGTAAATTTGTGATCGTAGGAATTGACGCAAAAAATGGAATGGTTCAAACCAATGGATGGCTTATTGAATCTCAAATTAGTTCAAATATATTACTTAAGAAGATGATCGGTATTGGCGTTGAACAATTTATTTATACTGATATTACAAGAGATGGAACTTTGTCCGAACCAAATTATGAACAAATTATCGAAATATTAGAAAATTTCAAGGTAAAACTTACAGTAGCAGGAGGAGTAGCAACTATTGAACATCTTATGAAATTAAAAAGTATTGGAGCATACTCTGCAATTTCAGGAATGGCATTATATGAAGGAAAAATAAACTTAAGAGAAGCAATAAAAAAACTATTATAGGAGAAAAAAGATTATGAAGACTTCAATAAAAAAAATAGACAATATGTTAAATCCCACCTTAGAAGAAACATTTGACCCTCAATCAATGATTGCTTTAATACCAATTCATTGTGAACAAAAGGTTGCAGATATAGGATCAGGACCAGGATGGCTATCAATTCCACTTGCAAAATATCTATATCTGGGAAAATGCATGGCGGTAGATATCCAAAATGAAATGTTAAAAAAAGTTAAATCTCAAGCAAAAAAATATAAACTAGGAAATGTTGAAACAATATTATCTGAAGAAAATAAAATACCAATAGACGGGGATTCTGTAGAAGGTGTAGTTTTTTCTGACATACTAAATGAAGCTAAAGACATCGAAAAGATATTAGAAGAAGGTATCAGAATATTAAAAAAATCAGGATGGCTATGCGTTGTAGAATGGTTACCAAGTAAAGATTCTAAACCAAAATATGGACCAAGCCAATCTGCTAGATTAAAACAAGAAGACCTCAGAAAAAAATTAGAGGATAATGGCCTCTCAACTATAACATCGAGACATCTAACTCAACATAAATATATAATCGTTGCAAGAAAAAAATGATGGAGTAAATTTTGCTTACACATAGAATCATACCGTGCTTAGATGTTGATAAAGGAAGAGTAGTTAAGGGTGTAAACTTTTTAAACATATCAGACGTAGGAGATCCAACAGATCTAGCAATTTACTATAATAATTCTGGAGCAGATGAACTAGTTTTCTTAGATATAACAGCATCATCTGACAACAGAAACATAATGGTAGATGTAGTAAAAAAAGTTTCATCAGAAGTTTTTATACCTTTAACTGTTGGAGGAGGAATAAGAACAAAAAAAGATATGCAAAATATGCTAGAAGCTGGTGCAGACAAAGTTTCAATTAATAGTGCCGCTGTAAATAACCCAAAACTTATTAATGAGTGCGCAAAAGAATTTGGTTCACAATGTGTTGTTGTAGCAATGGACGTAAAAAAATATAACAAACAGTGGAATATTTTTACCCATGGTGGTAGAAACAATACTAATATGAACGCACTTGAATGGGTTAAAGAAGCTGCAGAACTAGGTGCTGGAGAACTATTAGTTACGAGTATGGATACAGATGGGAAAAAAACTGGTTATGATAACGATTTGTTGTCTTCAATAGATAAATTAGTAAATATACCTATTATTGCAAGTGGTGGGGCTGGTGAAAAAAAACATTTCTATGACGCAATAATCGATGGAAAAGCAGATGCTGTATTAGCTGCATCTCTATTTCATTACAAAGAAGTGACTATAAATGATCTAAAAAAATATCTTATTGACAAAGATATTCCTGTTAGATTTTAATTTACAATAAAATGCCTATAACACTACATACAGAAATACCTAATAAGCCAAAAGCTATAGGATTTGATTGTTATAAAACATTATTTTTAAACTCTGAAGATGGCTGGATAAATTTATTTGAGGAAATTATTTATAAACAAAAAATCCCATTAAGTCCTGAAAACTTTTGGAAAAAATGGAAAAAATATGAAGTTGATTTTCGTAAAAATAGAACAGATTTAGGTAGACCATATAATTCACCAAAATTTAAGACTTACCAAGAAGCTTGGACAATATGCTTTAAGAAAGTATTTGATGATATAAATTTCAATGGTGACTTTGTTAATGCAGGTGAGATGTCAAGTAATCATATGAGCCAAAAACCAATATTTGAAGAGACTATTGAAGTATTAGAAAATTTAGGTAAAAATTATAAAATTGGGTTATTTTCAAATGCAGATCACAATTGGATAACAAAACTTATAAAATCACATAAAATCAAATTTGATTTTATTGCTTCTTCTGAGATAGCGCAAACATACAAACCTTCATTGAAAGCTTTTGAATTTTTATCAGATGGATTATGTGAGCAGAAAAATAATATATGGTATGTTGGAGATCATTTGTATGATGACGTTCTAGGAGGATTTAGAGCAGGAATGACAACTGTTTGGATAAATAGAAATAATGAAAAAATTACTAGAGAACCTAACCCAAACATTGAAATAACAAATTTAATGGAAATTTTAGAAATTCTTAATCATATTTCTTAGTTATAATATATTAGAGGATAAAAATGATCAAGAAACTTTTACCAGCAATAATCCAAGACGCAGGCACAAAAAAAGTATTAATGCTTGGATATATGAACGAAGATGCATTAAACAAAACTATTAGCGGACCTAATGTGTGGTTCTATTCTCGCTCTAGAAAGAAACTTTGGGAAAAAGGAGAGACATCTGGTAATTACCTAAAAGTAAAAACAGTTAATATCGACTGCGATTTAGATACAATACTAATTACGGCATTACCAGAAGGTCCTACATGTCATACAGGAAATATTTCCTGTTTCGAAAGTTTTACTAACAATAAAGATTCAATATTCTCAGAGTTAGATGAAAATAACCAATCTGAAATTATTAGCAAATTAATCAAAATAATTTCAAGCAGAAAAATTTCTAATGATAAAAATTCATATACATCAAAATTACTTAACTCTGGAATAAAGAGAATATCTCAAAAAGTTGTTGAGGAGGCTGGAGAAGTAGCAATCGCCTGTGTAAGTAATGATAAAGAAGAAATTATTAATGAATTCTCAGATCTCATTTATCACATGCTTGTACTAATTGAAGCGTCTCCCATTGATTATGATGATGTATGGGGTCAACTAAGCCTAAGAATGAACAAATAATTATGCCTGGACAAATTTTTTATCTTCAGGGATAACTTCTGCATTATCTATTTCAATAGCATATTTCATAGCTACTATAGAAACTTCTATCATTTCTTTATCTGGAAAATTAGTAGTTAATTTTTGCAAGAACAAATTTGGTAAAGATAAAATTTTTGTTGCAAAATTATCATATTTTCCTGTAAATCTGATAAATTCATAAGAAACAGATGTGATTATAGGAATCAGAAAAACCCTTGAAGATATTAATAACCAAGTTGGCTCTCTAGGTATTAATATAAATACTAGAATTGAAATAAATACTACTGTTAACAAAAACGATGTACCGCAACGAGGGTGTGCTGGAGAAAAATTAATTATATTATCATATTTCAAGGTTTTATTAGACTCCATACAGTGAACAGTCATATGTTCAGCACCATGATAACCAAAAACCCTCTTTATATCATTCATTCTACCAATAAAAAATATATACCCAATAAATAATAATAACCTAACTATCCCCTCAACAATATTAGCTAATAAATGATTTGAAAAAATTGAATCTGCTAGACTCGTTAGAAAAAGAGGCAGGAGAAAAAAAAATGATAATCCAAATAATAAGGAGACAGTAATCATAATTATAATTGCAAACTTTGACATTTCAGAATGATCATCTTCTTCAGCAGCTTCACTTGCAGAATAAGTTAACGCTTTAGTTCCAATTATCAAAGTTTCAAATAAAACCAGAATTCCTCTAATTAAAATAAAATTTCTTAATTTTGAGTTTGCCCATGATTCTAAAGGAATAGATCTCTTAACTATATCACCGTTAGGTTTTCTAACTGCTAACGTTGCTCTTTTTATGCCACGTATCATGACACCTTCAATTACAGCTTGCCCACCATATAAGAAATTTTTATTACTCAAAACTAAGAATTGTTTAGATTGTATCTTCTCATCATTCTTTCAACCCTACCCTCTGTATCTACAATCTTCTGTTCACCAGACCAAAAAGGATGACAACTACTGCATATTTCTACACTTATGCTTTCTTTTGTTGAGCCTACAATCCATGTAGAATTTCCACAAGCACATTCTAATTTTGCTTGTTCATGATATGTTGGATGTAATTCTTTTTTCATATATATTACCTCTTGATTGGGTCCACATTTACTCTTTTTTTATTTTTCGATGAAAAATCAAATCTAACATGACCGTCAACTAAAGAATACAATGTATGGTCTCTACCAACTCCAACATTCAGCCCTGGAGTGAATTTAGTACCTCTTTGGCGAACTATAATTGAACCAGAAGTTACATCAGATCCAGCAAAAATTTTCACTCCTAGCCTCTTACCTGCACTATCTCTTCCATTCCTAGAAGTACCTCCACCTTTTTTATGTGCCATATTATCCTCTTTCTTTACTTAGTTGAAATATTTTTAATAATAACTGAAGTCAAATTTTGGCGATGACCACGCAATACTCGCTGACGAGTTTTATTTTTATATCTTAATGAGAGTACTTTGTCTGTTTTTTTTTGTTCGGCTATCTCAGCTATAACTTTTTTTCCTTCAACTAAAGGCTTACCAATCTCAATAGTTCCATTAATAGAAGACATTAATACATTCTCAAAAATAACATCCGAACCTATATCAGCATTAATTTTCTCAATATCAATTTGATCGCCTTCACGAACTCTGTACTGTTTTCCACCAGTTTTTATAACTGCATAATCTTGCGACATATAATTTTTTCCTAATAAACTAAATTACTATTTTATTAAAATAGAGCCTTAAGGTCAATTGTATTTCAACATTTATAATAGAAAAATTTAGATTATATATTTTCAATCTCATAATCTTCTATTAAATATCCTAAATCGATTGTTTTTTTTATGGTATCAGGATCTAATTCTTTACTTCTAGAATCTATAGTTTTACTATTACTAATTACAGAGCCAACATTCTTAACGAATAACTTTTCAGATTTAAAGTCATTATATATATAATCGTTTTCTATATAGCACCATGGAGATAATCTAAGGTTATTCTTGTTTCTAATACTGACTTTTTGCTGAACTACATTATTGCTAGTTATAATTTTTTCATATCCTGATATCATATTTTGGTAGGAATATTTATCAGAAATCACTTCTTTAGATTGGATGATATCGTCTAAAGAAATTTCTAGGCAATTTAAAATATTATCAACAGCTCTATCTATATCTCCATAAGGAAAAAGTTTTATTGCTGGTATATCAATATAATTTCTAAATCCCCCAACTGAGGAACACACTGCAGGCGTGTTATTTACTACTGACTCTAATGGAACTAAACCAAATGATTCTACAAAATTACCTGGGCATACAGTAACATTAGCCAATGAATACAAATTGTTCATATTTTTGTAAGGGATCCAATCATGTAATTTTATAATATTTTCTGCTTTTTCATTTTTGGCAATTTTTACTATTTGCTCAAATGATAATGATGTATCATCATTATTTGTGCTTTTTGAAAAATACGGCATCATAAGATTGACCTTGATCTTAGAAACTTTAGTTTGTAACTTAACCGCTATTTTCATAGCCTCAACAACGCCTTTTGTAATTTGAGGCCTATGAGGAAATAATAAATTAACTTCGCCTAAATTTTTATTCTTATTTACCATATAATTTCGTTTTTCATCAAAACTAATACCATTAGGTACTGTAAAAATTGGCTCTATTATTTTTTTCTTTGACAATACTAATGTAGCTTCGATGCAATTTTTCAAGTAATCACTTGGTACAATTGTAGATTGAGCATTAAGAGATAGAGCAGAAATTATTGACTCATCATATATAAAGTCATGAAATGAACGTATAATGTTTTTCTCAGAAAAAGAATCTCTTAGATATATACCATCAGCGTGTAAATATATTTTATCAGCCCAATCACTACCCTCTCTAATCACCTTAAAAGTTTTTATTAAATTTATTGGGGAAACTTGATATGGAGAAGGAAATTTCCCCCTAAATAATAAATTAGGATATACCTCAGAATTACCTATAGTAAACTTTTTTTGATTGTTTTCAATAGCACTACACCAAACTTTTACCTCATGTCCATAATCTCCTAAAGAAGCTGATAATTCATGTAAAATTTTTTGGGAGCCACCCATTATACTTTTATCATTTAAGGGTGCTAAAGAAAAAATCGCAATACGCATAGTTTAATTACCGTGATGGTATAAATTGCCCATAATTTCTATCTGACCAAACTAAAGGTTCATCATCAGAAAAAATTACCTCGTTAACTTTTCCAATAAAAATTGTGTGATCGCCAGCAATAATATCATTGAAAACCTCACATTTCATAATAGCTAAAGATTTTTTGATTATAGGAACACCTCCAAGTGTAGAAAAAGTATTTTTCTCAAAATCTAAATCTCTATCATTATAATTAGACTGAGAATGAGCAAAATAATTTGCAATATTTGCTTGATCTTTAGTAAGAAAATTAAGTGCAAAAACACCTGATAATTTTATAAAATCATGAGATTTTCTCTTCGCTCCTACAACAACTAAAATTAATAAAGGATCTAAAGAAACTGAGGTAACTGATGCTGCAGTCATACCATGATAAGATTTACTATCATCTAATGTTGTAATTATTGATACCCCTGTAGGAAATTTAGACCAAACATCCTTAAACAAACTAATTTTTTCTATTTTTTTACTCATAATTCTTAATCCAATCTATCTGGATAGGATCTCTATATCCTGATAATTCTACAAAAGCATCTCCAATATCATTATAATTATTATCAAAAACTGTAGATTTTCCTTCCCAGTAAGTCTGAGTTGGAGGCAGACCCTCATATATCTCTTGATCTAGGATATCTGGCTTAACAGTAAAATTCAAATTTATTTTTTCAATATATATATTCCATCCCGAAGGATAATTTGTGTCTGTTTTTGAACTATACCAATCGTCTATAACTTCTATTTTTATACCATCGTTTATATGAGTGACTGAACCATTTTTTGCTTGATATGTACCATACAGTAATTCAACGTTACCTTTTGTATCTCTTGACTGAGAAATCATGATATTATCTCCATTATCAAGCATTATTCCAAACCACTGCCATCCAGCTGGTTTTCCAGGTACAAAGAAATCCCCCCATTGATGATCAAACCAAGATTCTCCCTTAACTGATAACTTTTTATCATGTATTTTTATAGTTCCAGTAGTTTTTTGTCTAGGCCAAGTATAATAATAACTATACCCTAGACTTGTCTCGAACCAACCAATTTGATTATGTAACATTGGCTCTTGGAAAGAATCAAAATATAAATTCAAATCTATATCATCTGTAAATATACTTATCTCAAATTGTCCAGGTTTAGGACCAATAATATATTTCCAATCAGAAATAAATATAGTTCCCAAATTATTTGAATATATATTATTTAAACCTTTATCAGCCCTTGCCAATTGAAAAACTTCACCTGTCTTTATATTTGTTATACTCATCTGAGCTACATAGTTATCTTTATCGCTATTCTGGGATTTAAATATCACAAAATGAAAACCCCATTTTTCACCATTTTCATCCTCCAAATGGCCGTTATGATACCACCATTCCAATCTATTATCATGACCAAATTCATGTATAGAAATTTCTGAACCTAAATCTAAATCTAAATAATAAGGAGTTGGGGTTGGCTTAGGTAATATATCCCTGTTTATTGTATTTATTTTTTCTGCTCCTGAACATGCAGAAATAATAAATAATAAAAGTATGTAAAAAAATTTAATTTTCATGTGATATTTTTGGTAAAATTTTATCTAACCAAGATGGCAACCACCAATTTAATGGACCAGCAATTCTCATTAAGGACGGCGCAATTAAGGCCCTAACTAATGTGACATCTACAAATACTGCAATTGCTAATCCCAATCCTATTGCCTTCACAACCACAACATCAGCAATAATGAAACTTGAAGCCACTACAATCAAAATAGCAGCGGCACCAGTAATTATTGAACCACTTTTTTGTAGTCCTATAGAAACACTTAATACATTATTATTAGTTTTTTTATATGCCTCAGAAACTCGTGACAATAGGAAAATTTCATAGTCCATACTTAGTCCAAAAATTACTGCAAAAAGTAAAATAGGTAAAGTTGAATCAATCACTCCCATTGGTTGAAAGTTTAGTAAACTGCTAAAATTTCCATCTTGGAAAATAAATACTAAAGCTCCATAACTTGCAAAAATTGATAATATATTTAATATTACAGCCTTTAAAGGCAAAATTATAGATCTGAACAAAATCATCAATGAAATATAAGTTACAAGCACTACAACCAAAACAACTATAGGAAATTTTTTGTATAAGCTATTAACTATATCGGTCGTTTCACCTGGTCCTCCATCAACAAGCATTTCTCCTTTATCTAGTTTATAAGATCTAATTTCTGTCACTAAATTTCTAGTCTCCGGACCAAAAGGGTGAAAATTACTTTCTAGTAAAAATAAAATAGCTCCATCTCTAGCGAAATTTGCAACAATATTTCGCACCTCAAAATCTGTCAAAGAATTTGGATCTTCATACATTAGTAGATATTGTTCAAAGGTAAAAGTTTCATCAATATTCACTATACTTTTAACCCTAGTAATACCCTTAATATTTTCTAAATTTTTACCAATATCGTATGCATATTCTAAATTTTCTGGTGAAAATGTTTTACCTTCAAAAGTATATATCACTGGTATAATTGTTTTTTTCCCAAAATCAAATTCTTCATATAAGATATCAAAACCTTGTCGACTTTCAATAGATTTAGGTAATATTGTCGCATCTACCGTTCCTAACCTCATGTTTAGAACGGGGGTTGCAAGAATAATTAATATTGTTGTTGTTGGCAGCAAAATTAACCACGGCTTAGACATTACCCATTTTGAGAATGGTAGCCAAAATTCAAATTTACTTTTTCTTTTGGGTAGGATTCTAAAATAATTAATTCTATGACCAATGAATGATAATAATACAGGCATCAATGTTAATGAAGCAAATAACGCACAAAATATTACAATCACAGCACCTATTCCAACTGACCTAAGCATCATTATATCGAATGTAATCAAACTTACTAAGCCTACAAGACTTGTACACGCAGAAAAAAATATAGCAGGTCCGGCTCTTGTATGTGTATTAATAATTGCTTGAGTTACATCTTTTGAGTTGATTAATTCTTCTTTAAATCTAGATGTGTAAAACAAAGAATAATCTATGCCTAATCCTATACCCAAAAGAGTAACAATATTTAAAGCAAAAACAGACATATCTATACTTTGAGAAATTATGTAGACCAACGCAAGGCCTAAAATGACACCTCCACCTCCTACTGCAGCCGGTAGAAAAGCAGCAATTATAGTTCCAAAAACTATCAACAATGTTACTGTTGCTAAAGGAAATGCAAATAGTTCTCCTTTTCTTAGATCTTTTTCGCTAGCCAAAGAAATATCGCGGTAAAGTGCAGGTCCGCCAGTGATAATCATTTCTAAGGCACCTGGATTAATCTCTTTTTCGACCATCTTTAGAAATTCGAGTGACTCTTCTAATTCAATACTCAAACCAACTGTTGCATGTACTGTATTACTCATGTTTGAGGCTCTATTAGGATCATCCAAATGAGTAACAATAGAAGATACTTCACTGTATTGATTAAGTGGTAGCAATGCACCTTGAATACTTTCTGTAAATCTTGGATCAAAAGGAGACCAATTTTCATGTGAAAAGACTAAATCAAATGCAATAGTAGAAACTTCCATCTTTTCCTGCATCAATTTTCTAGCTTCAACCGATGGGAAATTTTCATTGGAAAAACCTCCAGGCTTGAGATATTTTTGCGCCTGAGGTGCAAATGGCAAAGAGACAAATACCATAAAGAGCCAGATCATTACTACATAAAGTCTGAGTTGGATTATTTTTTTACCAAAAGTTTCAAACATTATTCAATAAAAAAATAATTATTCCTCATCATTTGATTTAATATCTTCATTAGTTACGAGATCTTCTGTAGAATCATTTGTATCATTATTTATAGAATTCAAGTCAATTTTTTCAGCTGCTGTTCTTGGAGCTTCAGGAAGCATAGTTATAGCAGAAACTCTATCTCCAGCATTAGGTTTAACAACGTTAACCCCCTGTGCATTTCTACCAGTTTCACGTATCTGGCCTGTAGGAACTCTTAGAACCTGCGCTTTCTCAGTTACACAAGCCAATCTTCCAGTAGAAGAGTCTTTGATTTGCTTAATTTCTTCATCTGTATATTTTTTTCTTTTATCTATATAACCTTCATTACGAAGCTCTTTACTAATTACAGTTGCATCAACAATTTTGCCAGTTCCCTTAGAACCCTCAGTAACTTTCTGGGTAATAAGACCTTTTCCACCCTTTTGCTGCTGCCTATAATCTTGCAAAGAAGTAAATTTACCTCTGCCTTGTTGTGAAACTGTGAATAAAAATCCGTCCTCTTCATTTACTACTGTTAGTGCCACAACTTGATCTTTAGGATTTAATCTTATCCCCCTCATGCCTCCAGCAGCTCTTTGTCGAGGAGTAATAGAAGAAGAAGGAAATCTTATTGAAAGACCATTTCTTGTAACAATAATCACATCTTGTTTATTACTTACAAGCCTTGCTGAGACCAAAGCATCGTCAGACTTGAGATTAAAGCACTTTAGTCCACTTCTATTCATATTTCTTAGAAGGGGTAGATGCATTCGCTTTACTTGACCTTTTTTTGTTGTCATAAATAAATAAGTATCTTCTAAATAGCTTGAAACAATTTCGACCGCTTGAACTTGTTCATTAGGTTCCATATTAAAGCCTAAATTTTGAACTGGGGTTCCTCTTGTATTTCTGGATTGGTCGGGTGACAATTCAAAAACCCTTGTAGCAAACACTTTACCCTTATCAGTAAAAAAAAGTATATAGTCATGCGTATTACCAGATAAAAGATGATGAGCTATATCGTCATCTTTAGTCATCCGCTGACCCTTAACACCCTTGCCCCCTCTATTTTGTTTTTTGTATGTGTCCATGGGCACTCTTTTCACATACCCGTTTTTACTTAGAGTAACTATCACATCTAATCTAGGCTCAGTATCCTCTCTTCTCCATTCACCTAATTCCTCTTCATGAATAACCGTTCTTCTTTCATCACCATACTTCTTCTTCAAAGCCTTAGTTTCATTAGAAACTTCTAAAAGTACTTTCTGGTTATCGGAAAGTAATTCTTCTAATTCTTTTATTTGTTCAAGAAGTTCATTGTACTCATTTTCAATTTTCTCTCTCTCAAGAGCAGCCAAACGTCTCAACTGCATGTCTAGTATAGCTTGAGCTTGAATTTCAGACAGACTAAATTCCTGCATCAATGCCTCTCTTGCAGTTTCAACATCTACTGACGCCCTAATCAATTCAATAGCTTTATCTAGATTATCAATTGCTATCCTTAATCCTTCTAAAACATGCAATCTTGCTTTATTTTTTTTCAAATCGAACTCTGCACGCCTTCTTACTACTTCAACTCTAAATTCAATATAATAATTAAGAGATTGCTTCAAATTTAAAACTTTTGGAGTTCCATCAACCAAAGCAATCATATTGAATGAGAAAGAACTTCTTAATGGAGTTAATTTATATAAATTATTTAGTACAACAGGAACATGAGCAGATCTTCTTAGTTCCAACACTATCCTCATACCCTTTCTGTCTGATTCATCCCTAATTTCGCTTATACCCTCAATTTTTCTAGTCTTAATTAGATCTGCTATTTTTGTTACTAGGACAGACTTGTTCATCTGAAACGGTATCTCAGTGAAAACAATTCTTTTACGCTCTTGCCTTGGAACATCTTCGACTTTATGAGTAGCCTGAACTATGACTCGCCCTCTACCTGTATTGTAAGCATTACGAATACCTTCTTGCCCCCATATATGAGCCCCTGTAGGAAAATCAGGACCCTTAATATGGCGCATCAATTGATCTACTGTTGAATCAGGATCCTTTATCAATTGAATTATCCCATCACATACTTCTGATAAATTATGAGGAGGGATATTTGTTGCCATTCCCACAGCTATACCAGAGGCACCATTAACAAGTAAAACTGGCAATCTAGAAGGAAGTACTCTTGGCTCCTTAAGAGATTGATCAAAATTATCACTCCAGTCAACTGTTTCTCTATCAATATCAGTTAATATCATTTCTGTAATAGGAGCAAGTTTGCATTCCGTGTACCTCATTGCTGCAGCACTATCACCATCAATTGAACCAAAATTACCTTGACCATCAACGAGGGGATACCTAAACGAGAAAGGCTGAGCCATTCTTACTTGAGCTTCATATACGGCACTATCACCATGAGGGTGGTATTTTCCTAAGACCTCACCAACAAGTCTCGCACTTTTTTTATATGAAGAATTTGGCCTCATACCTTGATCATACATAGCATACAAAATTCTTCTTTGAACAGGCTTCAGGCCATCTCTTACATCGGGCAACGCCCTTGATACGATTACACTCATAGCATAATCAAGGTATGACGAGCTCATCTCTTTTTGTATTTCTATTGGCTCAATGTTTCCAAGGTCATGATTGACCATAATTTTCTCCAAAGTATATAAATAATTTTAATTTATCAGTAAAGTATTAATATATTCTTTCCCAAGACTCTTGTCGCGCGCGCGGGCGTGCGCGTGAGCAATTTATTCAATTACTCCATAAAAAATTTAAGGTATTTCGGATACATAACGTAATAAGTTATCAAAACCTTTAGGATTATTATCAATTTTATGTACCTGCCATTGAACACCTACAACCCAATTTTTTCCTGGAAGTTCAATTCCATGAAGTATCCTGTCTTCAGAATAAATAGTAGATATAAGTTCACTGGATAGTTCTTTATGGGTCAATCCAAATTTATGATCTGAAGGTATTGTTACCCAGCCTGACCCACCAATTGTGTAGGATAGTTTACCACCAGGAGATATAAATACTGGATGCTTAAAATTTTCACTATTATGCAGATGATAATCCTTTATCAAAATTGGATCCGAACCTCCAAAAAAAGAGTTAAATAAATACATACCCCAATTAATACAAAGTATAGGTATGCTTGCCTCAAGAGCTTCATTAAGTAATTTTCCAGCTATTATTTTATCAACCGGTTCAAATTCTTCATCACTAACTATAATTAAAGATGAAACTCTGGCAGATTTCACTCTTAAATTAACAGCATTAGAACCAAATACTTTAATGTCATTTACTAATTGATCTAATATAGTTTTTTCTCCATTAATTGATGTAAAAATCCCAACTTCTGACTCAAGTAATTCATTTGCCATATCTAAAAAGGAATCCCCCATAATCCAAGCCATTTTTCTAAACTTGGTTCAATGATTATCCCATAATTTTTCAATGCATAACCTAATCTATTTTCAATAATTCTATTTCTTTCACCTTTAGCATCTCCAGTAGGCACAAATGGATAGAAAGTCTTTAGATCATACCTGTAAATTAAGTAAACTTTAGTTGTTTCAATATTTTCTTGAGATTTTTGTTTATCAGTGAAAAAAAATTCAAAAACTAGGCCTATGATATTTTCACCTCCACCGTTACTATTAATTGCGTTTCCTACAGTAAATACGCTTGAAAGCAAATCATAGAACTGCCCATCTTCTAATACTATCCATTTTGTGGAATGAGAATCATCCAAGATATTAAACGAGGTTTTTGTAGAGCCTTCACCAGTATACAAGACCGTATTAAGCTCTTTCTTTAAATTTAAAAGAAATATATTTTTATCATCAGGATGATAAATAACTCCAGCTTTTCTAGCAGCTGAAATTTCTCCTCTACGATAAAGTTCTTTGTATGCTTTATCTAAAGTAAACAAAACTTCCCAATCGTTAAGATTCTTCTTTGAACCTTTGAAGATATGTAATATTTTATTTATCAACCTAAAACCTGTGTTTTAAGTTTCTTAGCCTTTTTACTCTCTCTTCAATAGGTGGATGAGTAGAAAAAAGATTCATCGAACCTTCACCTTTTAAAGCTGAGGGTATTATTAGAAAGGCATTGGCTGTTTGTAATTTTCTAAGATCTTGGTCTGGAATTCTAGCAAGTGAGCCACTGATTTTTTCAAGAGCACTTGCTAATGATTCAGGGTCACCAGTTATTTCAGCTCCAGTGTGATCTGCTCCATATTCCCTATGACGTGTAAGTGCTAAAACAAGAAGTTGACCTATAAAATAAACAAGGATTGTAACCAAATAAACTACCATGATTCCACCTGACCCATTATTCCTATTTCTTCCCATTCCTCCAAACATCATATTCCAAAAAAACATTGTCATTAAGAAACTAGTTATAGTTGTCAAGAAATTAGCAATAGCTAATATTTTCATATCTTGATTAGCAACATGAGCTAATTCATGGCCAAGAACAGCTCTAAGCTCTAATTCAGTTAATCTTTCTCTGATCCCGGTTGTAATTGCCACAACAGAATTATCAGGATTCCTTCCTGTCGCAAAAGCATTTGGAACGTTAGATTTAATAACTGCAACCTTAGGCATAGGCATATCATAATTATTTGCTAAGTTTCGAACAATATTGAAAAGAGCTGGATCTGATTTCTCATCAATGATTTTAGCACCGGTACTTTTTAAAATGAGCTTATCAGAGGTGTAATATTGAAAAACCACCATTACCCCTACAATTAGAACAATAAAAGTTACAGGGACGCCACTAGCAAGTAGGAAAAGGGAAAAAATTGCGTATAAAATTCCTAGCATAAATATCGTAAAATACATTCTGAGAATTAAACTTTTGTCTTTATGAAATTTAGTAACTGGGTTAGAATTCATACAAGGTTCCTTTATAGTTATTATAATTATAATATTAATCTTATTATTTTTACATTTTTAATACTCCAACAATGGACAAATCTTTAATAAAAAAACTAAAAAATGCATTACATGAGGCATCAAACGCTGCAAGCGAATTCGTTATAAAGAATTTCGAAGGAGATTTTGATGTGTTTAACAAGGGAATTATTGAGGGAGAAAATTTAGTAACTAGTATAGATAAAAAAAGTCAAGAAATAGTATATAAAGTAATGATAAAACATTTTCCAGATCATGTTTTACTCGGTGAAGAAGAATCTAATTATAATTCTAAAATTGCAAAAGATTGGATGTGGATTGTAGACCCAATAGACGGAACAACTAATTATGTTAATAAACTACCAATATTTGCAATATCAATAGCAATTTTATATAAAGGTAACCCTGTTGCATCATCTATAACAATACCAAGTATTAAGGATAAAAAAACTATTATGTTTGCAATAAAAGGTCAAGGTACCTGGATAAATGATAAAAAAATAAATATAAATCATAGTTTTGAATTACCCAAAAAAGGTATATTATCAGGAAATCCAAAATGGTTAAAAAACAAATTTATGTTATCTGACAAATTAATTGGGAATTTGGGAGAAATTAGAAATCTAGGCAGTACATGTTATGAACTTTTTCTGGTAGCTAATAATCAAATGCAATACGCAATTAGCGGCTATGCTAATAGTTGGGATTTCGCAGCAGGAATACTATTAATAAAAGAAGCTGGAGGAAGCGTTATGAAGTATTCTGAAGAAGAAAATAGGTTCATAAACTTTCAAGGTTGGTCAAAGGGCTACTTAAATGACGAGGATACTTATAGTTCTATACAAAACTGGAAAGGACTTATCTTATCCGGAAATAAAAAAATTGTTAAGTACATATCTAATAACATCATATACAATTATTAAAAATGAAAAAAATTATTAAAAAATTTATTCTCATGACCTAAGTAATGATAAAATAATATTTTATAAATTTTAAATTGGAATAATAATTGAAAATTGAAATATATGATTCTACATTGCGAGACGGTACTCAACAGGAGGGAATATCTCTTTCTGTAGAAGATAAGCTTGCAATAACTCAAAAGCTAGATGAAATAGGGGTACATTATATCGAAGGTGGCTTTGCAGGAGCTAACCCAAAGGATGATGAGTACTTCAAAAAAGTTCAAAAACTTCATCTTAAAAATGCTAAAATTGCAGCATTTGGCAATACTAGAAGGGCTAATAATAATCCTGAATCTGACCCTACACTAAAAGCTTTAATTGATACTAAAGCTGAAATCTTAACCATTGTTGGTAAATCATCAGACTTCCAAGTTGAAAATGTTCTACAAACTTCACTAGAAGAAAATATGAATATGATAGCAGATTCTGTATCATATCTAAAATCAAAAAACAGGGTAGTATTTTTTGATGCTGAACATTTTTTTGATGGATATAAATCTAATCCTGAATACTCTATAAATGTTCTTAAGTTAGCTTATGATAATGGAGCTGAAAGATTAATTTTATGTGATACAAACGGAGGAACATTGCCTAGTGAAATTTACAAAATAACAAAAGAAGTATCTAAAGCATTACCAGATGATGTTATATTAGGTATTCACACTCATAATGATACTGACACGGCAGTTGCATCAGCAATAGCAGCATATGAAGCAGGTGCAATTCAAATACAAGGGTGTGTTAATGGATATGGCGAAAGAACTGGAAATGCAAATATTGTTAGCATAATTGGGAATCTAAAACTTAAGATGAACATTGATGCAATTGAAGATGAAAATGTGTCAAAACTAACTGAGCTTGCAAATTTTGTAGCTGAGAAAGCTAATAGAAGACCCTTTCAGTTTCAGCCATTCGTAGGCTCAAGTGCATTTGCTCACAAGGGAGGATTACATGCATCTGGAACTGAAAAACAAGTAAATGCTTACCAACACATAGATCCTGGACTTGTTGGAAATTCTAATGGAGTTGTTATTTCAGAGTTATCAGGTAAGAGTAATATTTTAAATAGAATAAAAGAACTTAATCTTGATAATATCCTAGGCAATGAAGATGCAGTCAAAATTGTAAATTTTATAAAAGATAGAGAATCAAAAGGTTTTTCTTATGAGGGTGCAGAGGCTTCATTTGAATTGATTTTAAATCAATTTTTACCTAATTATGAATCTCCATTTGAACTTGTCGACTTTATGGTTATTGTTGAAAATAAAAGAAGATCATCATTTGGAGTAGGATGGCGAAATGATGGAGTAGAACATGAAATGTTATCTGAAGCCACTGTTAAGGTTAAAATTAATGGAGATATTCATCACACTGCCGCTGAAGGTAATGGCCCCGTAGATGCACTTGATCAAGCACTTAGAAAAGGATTATTAAATTCTTATCCTGAATTAATAGCAATTCGCTTAACAGATTACAAAGTAAGAGTAGTTAATGAAGGTTCTGGAACTGGTTCAATTGTTAGAGTAATTATTGAATCTGCAGACGATAAAAATGTATGGTACACAGTTGGTGCATCAAGCAATATTTTGGAAGCTAGTTGGCTAGCTCTCAGTGATAGTTTTGAATGGTGGATAAACAATTACAAAATGAAAAACTTACCTAAATAAAAAATATTCAACTCCCTCCATGAACTCTGAAAATATTAAAATGTCTGCAGGAATACTGGCTTTAAACAGAATAAAAAAACAACAATTAAAGGAAATTCCAGATAAGCTAAAACCCAAAAATATCGATGATGCATATAAAGTTCAGGAACAAATGCATAATTTATTTCAGGAAATAAATTTTGGAAGGCGTATAGGATATAAAATTGGGTGTACTTCTCCTGTTATGAGACAGTACTTAGGAATTAATGAGCCATGCTATGGTGGTATATTAAATACAGGTACTAATTATATTTCTGCAAATAAAAAATTCGAGGATTTTGTCATGCCAGGGGTTGAAATTGAGCTTGCAGTCTTTACTAATGAAGATCTAATTTTCCATAATGAAACAACTATTAATGAAATTCCTGTAGATAAATTAACTATTTTTCCTGCAATAGAAATTGTTGATAATAGATGGATAAATTACAAAAATGTCGATAATAATAGTTTAATTGCTGATGATTTTTTTAGTTCAGAAATAATACTTGGTAATCCGGTGTCATTGAGTAAAATCAATAATCTTGATAACTTAAGCGGAATACTTTCAATAAACAATAAGCAGATCTCTGACGGAAACACAAAAAGTATAATGAATCATCCACTTAACGCTCTTATATGGCTAATTAATAGCTTACAAAAAAAAGATAAATTTCTTAAGCAGGGTGAAATTGTAATGCTTGGTAGTATTACTCAGACCAAATGGGTGGATAAAAATGATGAAATCATTGCATCATTTAGTTCACTAGGCGATGTTATGTTAAAATTTACATAACTTTTTTTGAAATAAGTTTTTGCTGAGTTTCACAATTTTGCTTTATTTCATCCCAATTCCATAATTGAGGTATAGTTTCACCATTTGCCCAAAGATCTAATTGATCAAAATAATGTTTTGAGCCTGGATTTCCTGAGGATCCTAAGGGAACAATCCATCTACTATTTTCCCAATTATTTGGGTCATGTGCATACCTATTTACAGATGCAGCAGAAACTTTAAAATTTTTGTCGAAACTTCCAGCTAAGGGTGTATCTCCATCTCCACTTGCTGCTACCCTTTTGGGATTCAAAAGATCTGAATATTTATCAAATTCTGAACTTAAGGGATGTACATGATTAGTTGTATGCAGTTTACCCCATTTCCAGTCTAAAATATTTTTTCCAAATTTAGATTGTAAAAATGAAATAGCTTGCCTAAATGAATCTATAAATAATTCTTCCCAAGACAAGTTATTAATTAAAAAATTGTCTTTTATCCCAATATTTTCATTTATTAATGGAACTAAGAATCTTCTAACATGAGATACGCCACCATCATTATTCCAATTTACAATTTCTTCACTAAGCGCCCCATAGTTTATTGATATTATTTTCGCTACGAGATTTTCTTTTGTAACTGAATATATACAAGCTTGATAGCTATCTTTATCCATACTAAAGTCCCATTCATTAAGTGATTTGAATGATATGTTTTCTAAATCCGAAAATCCCAAGTTATCTATGATAATTTTTTTTGAAAAGTTTATGATTTTATTAGCAGGAATAGAAATTTTTTGATTGTGCATCTCTAGCATATTACTTATGTCCATTTTTTTTGAACAATTATTAATGTATTCTACTAAACTCTTAGCCCTATACTCAGGAGCAAAAGCTATAGACATAAAATAAGGATAATCTGAGTCAACTACCTTTTGGTTACAAGTTACCACCCACCCAGCTTTAGGATTTCTAGACTTAGGTAAATCTTCTCTTGGAATTTCTTTATTAACTATATTTTTTGGATCCCATCCTTTTGCTATTCCCCAATGATGCTGTTGATTTCTCACAGGTACTGCACCTGCGAATTTATACCCAAAATTTTTATCATAATCAGCATATGGATAATTGTTGGTTCTGTCAGTCCATTTATCAAATGCTTTTTCAAGATCGTCTGCAGATTTAGAAATCATTGCCTCGTATGCAGAGTCTATCCAATATGTACCACCATTTTTTCCTCCAGGATCTGATAAAGAAATACCGTACTCTTTTTCTGGTCCTCCGAATATGATATTACCATTATATGTTTCAATAATTTCAATGTTTATAGATTCTGAATTTCTGGGATTTATAATTTTCTTATATGTTTTAGTGTCTATCCATTTATCGTCATAAAAAAATTGTATTTTATTATTTTTATATCTAAGTTTTTCTAAAAATAAATCTTGTGTGTCTGCCCCACCATGAGTCATACCCCAAGCTACATTTTTGTTATGAGCAAAATGCATAATTCCTGGATATCCAGGAATAGTATGACCAATACCCTCAAAATCATCACATTTTAGGTGAACTTGGTAGTAAACATTTGGAGTGTCTAATGCCCTATGTGAATCTCCTCCTACAAGGGGAAGACCAGAATAAGTTCTATTACCAGATATAGACCAACCATTGGATTCTCCATCTACTGCTCCTATTGATTGAAAGTTTTGTGCAGCTTCAGTTAATTCTTTTATTGCATTCTCTATTTCACCGGTATATTTTTTACCAGGAGGTAATGTTAGTAAAGCTCCAGGGAAATATCCTGGAGTGAGTTTAGCTGCTTTCTTAGATCCAATCTCGTTTGCAAGTTGAGAATAAAAAAGTTTAGCATTGAAGGAACCTTCAGCAGCATTTCTAATCTTATAAACTAATACTGAATGCCAATCTTCCCACAATTCAGGTTCTTTATCCAGTAATTGATATTCAAAGGGTAGTTTATCTAAATTATGGAGGTAAAAGTTAACACCTTTTGTAAAATATTCAATCATCTTTTTAGCCTTGACTGAAGCTTTATTTAAATCTGCCTTAGCTACAATTTCAAAATTACGTTTTATATTTAACTTATCATTTGAAATGGCTTTTATCCCAAGATACTCAGATGATCTTCCCATACATCTTAAGCGATCTAAGTCCATTTGAAAAAGACGATCCTGAGCTGTTGCAAAACCCTGTGCAAAAAATAAATCATTCTGATTATTTGCCTGAATATGTGGAATTCCCCAATTATCTCTATAAATTTCAACATCACTACTTATAGCATCAATAACAAACACTTTAGAATAATCAGGTAAATATGATTTTAAGTTCATTTTTTATTTATTTAGTTTGAAACAATATTATCAAAAATAAGTCAGATGTTAAGTCTGAAACATTTTATAAAAAAATATTTATATGTTATAAATTTCATAAACGTATAAATTACTTTGGAGTAAATATGAAAATCACTAGAGCAAGATCATGGGTAGTAAAACAACCTGCAAGAAAGATTGATAATGAATTAAAGCTAAAAGATAGAGGTTATGTTTTTATTCAAGTTGATACAGACGAGGGAATAACTGGTTGGGGAGAAATTACAACATACCCTGGTCCAGTAGCAAATAGGGCAATTTCAGCTTATGTCAATCAAATAGGATCTTGGCTAGTAGGTGAAAACCCTGAAGATACTGAAAGAATATGGAATAAAATATTTAGAGGGATGACATATGTAGGTACAAGAGGAGCAACTAGCGCAGCAATTAGCGGAATAGATATCGCATTATGGGATATAAAAGGAAAAATGCTAAATCAACCAGTATATAAATTACTTGGTGGAGCTGTAAGAGACAAGATAGCACTATATACTCATCCTCCTGAGCCAGAAGGTCCAGAGCATATAACTAAACATGCAAAAGATATTGTAAATGCTGGATATAAGGCATTTAAAATGGATCCAATGATGCATAATCTTCATGTAGGAAATTCAACTTTTCTCGACGGAGAAATTAGTGCAGAAGCAGAAGAAAAAGCTATAGAAATGGTTGCTGCTGCCAGAGAAGCTGTTGGTCCAAAAATTGAGATTCTCATTGATGCACACGGTCTTTATAATGTTCCAACTGCAACAAGATTAGCAAATAGAATGGCAGAGTGGAATATTTTTTGGTTTGAAGAGCCAGTTCCTGCAGAAAGCTGGAAAGCTTTGAAACAGGTTAAAGAGCAAGTCAAACCACTAATTTCTGTTGGAGAGAGATTGCATACTAGGTGGGAATTCGTACCAATTTTTGAGAATAATTTAGCAGATTTTGTTATGCCTGATATAACTTGGACTGGCGGAATAACCGAATTGAAAAAGATTGCTACTATGGCTGAAGCATACTATATTCCAATCTCTCCACATGATGCAAGTGGACCTATTAATGTTATGTCTGGTGCACAGGTTATGATGACTGTTCCAAATTTTTATAAACTAGAAACTTCAAGATATGATCTTTCTCACTATAATGAAATGATAGATAAACCCTTAAATATAAAAAATGGAGATTTATACCTAGACGATTCACCAGGTCTCGGGGTAAATTTGAACGAAGAATATTTAGCTGCTAACGAAATTGACATAAATGGGCCAATTGAATATGACCCAAAATCTGAATAATTTTATCCCTTAACTAAACCAGCTACCATACTACCTACTTGGCTAGTTGTTAAAGGCCTATCGTCTTTAGAAGCAATATCAAAAGTTCTATAACCCTCATCCAGTAGTGCCTGAACACCAGCTTCAATAGCATCGGCTTCCTTATGGAGTCCAAACGACCATCTTAGCATCATAGCTGCACTAAGTATAGACGCTACAGGATTTGCTTCAGATCTACCAGCAATATCAGGGGCTGAACCATGTATCGGCTCATATAAAGCTGGCTTACCACCTCGTCGTCTTCTACCACTTTTTGGAGGTAAAGATGATAAAGATGCTGAAGGAAGCATTCCTAATGAGCCACCGATTACAGCAGCTTCATCAGATAAAATATCACCGAACGTGTTTTCAGATACAATCACATCAAAAATACTAGGATTAGTAATTATTTGCATAGCAGCAGAATCTGCTAACATATGATGAAGTTTAACATCTGGATAATCAACCGCAACTTCCATAGCAATTTGCCTCCACAATCTAGAAGATTCCATTACATTAGCTTTATCTAAGGAATGAAGTATACCTTTTCTTGATTTTGCAAGTTCAAATGCAACACGTAATACTCTTTCTATCTCTTTTTCAGAATAAGCTAAAGTATCAACTGCTCTTCTACCCCTAGAATTTTCCCATCTTCTTTTTGGCTTACCAAAATAAAGACCACCAGTAAGTTCTCTTACAATAATGAAATCTACATCCTTAATAAGATGCGCCTTGAGCGGAGAAGAATCAATTAACTGGTCATAAACTTTACATGGACGCAAGTTTGCATACAGACCTAAGGATTTTCTCAAACCTAAAATACCATCTTCTGGTCTAACTTTATTTGTTGGGTCGTCCCATTTTGGTCCACCTACAGCACCAAATAAAACTGCATCAGAGCCCATTACTATATTCATAGTATCTGGGGGTAAAGCACTGCCTGTTTTATCTATAGCAACGCCTCCAACATCTCCTGCAACATAAGTAAAATCATGCGCAAAACGCTTAGCTATAGAATCTAAAACTTTTACAGCCTCTAAAGTAACCTCCGGACCTATACCATCTCCACCTAAAACCGAAATCCTTGCTTCCATATTTTTTACACTTTCATCATTAATTTTTTATCAAAACAATCTAAAATTGTATCATTTGTTTATGAATCTAACAAATTTTATTTATTAAAATTCATAAACTTAGTTATTTGTTACTACCATCTAGCATTTCTCTTACTCTCAAATTCATCTATATCATTGGACATTGTTAGAGTTATACCAACATCATCAAGACCTTTCAGTAAAGAGTTTTTTCTAAATGGGTCTATATCAAATTTTACGTTCAAATCTTGTTCATCTGTAATGGTTTGAGTTTCTAAATCTACGGTGACTTTATAACTCTCATTTCTTATAGATCTTGCCATTATTAATTCAACATATTTTGGATCTAATATTACGGGTAATAATCCATTTTGCATGCAATTATTCTTAAAAATATCAGCAAAACTAGGAGCTATAATTACACTAAATCCCATTTCTTTAAGTGCCCAAGGTGCATGTTCTCGCGAAGAACCTGAACCAAAATTTCTTCCGCTCACTAAGATTTCTGCATTTTTATACTTATTTTGATTTAAAATAAAATCAGGATTTGGGGCACCATCTTCTAAGTATCTCCAATCAAAAAAAGCAAATTCCCCAAAACCAGTTCTTTCGATTCTTTTTAGAAATTGCTTAGGTATAATTTGATCAGTATCTACATTTTCTCTATCAAGAGGAGCTACAATTGCATTAATTTTTGTAAATTTTTCCATATTACCACCTATTTTCTAATCATTTTTTTTGGATCTACAATTATCATACCAACTTCTTTATGTCTTAAGTTTTGAAAATTGTTTATCACTACTACATTAATTATAGACAAAATTCCAATTATTATTAGTACTGTATCAGATAAAAATAATATATTGTAATAATCAATCAAATTATATAAAAGTTCATTCTGGCGAGACCAAAAAAAGTCAATAGTTCTTCTATTGAATATTGTAAAAAGTACTAAAGATAAAACCCACAAAAGAATTAATAAGTAAAATACATACCAAGATTTAAAAATTCTAACTATAAAATTACTACTTTTTATAGGAATACTACCTAAATATAAATGTTGAAAAACTTGAAAAGATCTCCAAAAATTAACTACAGGGATCAATAACCAAAATACACTTTGATCAGCATTGAGTGCTTGGTTTTCATATTTCAATGTTAATAAATTTCTGGTTGCTCTATGTATAAATGAGCAAAATATGAATACTGAAACAAGTGATGAAAAAATTAATAATCCTGTGATAACAAAAGAGTTATTCTTAACTTGCGCGTAATTTGAATGTATATCCACAACCAAAGGGCACTCTGATTTTAATAGTAGAATTTCACTCTCATCCTCACATTGAATTTTTTCCCTATCTGCAAAAACTAATAAGTCATCTATGAAAAAGCGACTAGGTGGAGAAGTTTGTACACCATCTCCTTTAAGACCTTCAAGGTGAGTAATAATTCTGTTATCTTGAATTAATAAAAAAACCGAAAGAATAACAAAAGAAAACAAACTTATCATGAGAGTGAAAAGTTGAAAATTATTATTCTCAAAACTATATGGTTCGAATTTTTTTTCACGAATTTTTTCTAGCTCTGATTTGCCGGTTAACCTATCGTATAAGTTGTGCTTTTTATCCTGGCTAAAGTTTTTATTTTTATCTTTATTCATAGTAGAATATTCAGTTTATTTGCCATTCTCTTATATCAACAAAATGCCCTTTGATGGCTGCTGCAGCTGCCATTTCAGGACTTACCAAATGGGTCCGACCACCTTTTCCTTGCCTTCCTTCAAAATTTCTATTTGAAGTAGAAGCGCATCTTTCTCCAGGAATTAATATATCAGGGTTCATACCTAAACACATAGAACAACCTGCTTCTCTCCATTCAAAACCTGCCTCTTTAAATATAACGTCTAAACCCTCATTTTCAGCTATTATTTTTGTCAAAGTTGAACCTGGCATTACCTGGGCCCTAACTCTGTCTGAGACTTTGTAACCTGCTACAAATTTAGCGGCAGAACGTAAATCTTCAATCCTAGCATTTGTACAAGAACCTATAAAAACTCTATCAAGGTTAATATCCTGAATATTCATACCAGGCTTTAAGTTCATATATTCCAAAGCCCGTTCTGCTGAATTTTTTTCAGAATCATCATCATAATCTGACAGAAATGGAATTTTATCGGTTATTTTAGCTACTTGACCTGGATTTGTTCCCCAACTAACATATGGAGTTAGTTCATCGCAATTTATTTCTAATAAATTATCATATTTAGCATTTGGATCAGAAACTAATTTAGCCCATTCTATTTTTGCAGTTTCAAAATCTTCTCCCTTAGGTACAAACTTTCTATTTTTCATCCATTCAAAAGTTTTTTCATCTGGAGCTATCATTCCAGCTCTTGCCCCTGCTTCAATAGACATATTACAAATTGTCATTCTTCCAGCCATATCAAGACCTTTGATTGCTTCACCAGTATACTCCAAAACATATCCAGTACCACCCGCTGTACCCATTTTTCCAATAGCTGCTAAAATCATGTCTTTAGCAGTAATTCCTGGCTTTAATGAGCCATTAAATCTTACTTCCATAGTTTTAGGTTTTCTTTGACGCAACGTTTGAGTAGCTAAAACATGCTCTACTTCTGAAGTTCCGATACCAAATGCTAGTGACCCAAATGCTCCGTGAGTAGAGGTATGTGAATCACCACATACGATAGTCATTCCTGGTTGAGTATACCCTTGTTCTGGTCCAATAACATGTACGATCCCTTGACCTTCTGAATCAACGTCATATAATGTAATATCAAAATCTTTACAATTTTTTCTTAGGGTTTCAACCTGCTGACGCGCTATTGGATCCTTGATCTCTAGCATTCTTGTTTCATCAGTTGGAAGATTATGATCCACTGTAGATATAGTCAAATCAGGTCTCCGAACATCTCTATTAGAAATCCTTAACGCCTCAAAAGCTTGAGGTGATGTAACTTCATGTACAAGGTGAAGGTCAATATAAATTAATGCAGGTTGACCATCGGGTTCAACAACTACATGTTGGTCCCATATTTTTTCAAACATAGTTTTCGACATTTTATCCTCCATATATCAAAAGGTGTTTTTTTCTAATCTAAACTGTTTCTTGAGTGAAATTTCTTTCTTTTTCACTAATCATAAGATACCTATTTATGGCATTAACATAAGCCTTTGCAGATGCAAATACAATATCTGAATCTGAACCTCTACCCGAATAAACCGATCCTTCTTTCTCAATTCTTATTGTAACTTCACCTAAGGAATCAATACCTTCAGTTACAGCTGAAACTGAAAATTCTGTTAATTCTGCTCCCAATTTTACTACCTGGTCTATTGCCTTACATACTGCATCAACTGGCCCTGTTCCTTCAGATATCACGTGTCGTTTATCCTTATCAGGGCACTCAAGTGTTACTTCAGCTTTAGGTGTTACATTATTACCGCAAACAACTTTAACACTGTCAACGTGGTAAGTACGATTTGTATCAATAATTCTATGTTGTTCAGACATTAATGCTTCTAAGTCCATATCGGTTATTTCACGCTTATTATCTGCTAAATCTTTAAATTTAAGGAATATATTTGCTAATTCTTCATCATTTAATTCATAACCTAATTCTCGTAATCTAGCTCTAAGTCCAGCTCTGCCCGATAATTTACCCAGTACGAGTGCTTCACCTCTCCATCCGACAGACTCAGGCTCCATTATTTCGAAAGTTGAATGGTTTTTTATATATCCATCTTGATGTATTCCTGAAGAATGCCGGAAGGCGTTTTGTCCTACAATTGCTTTATTAGCTTGCACGGGAAAACCAAAAATTGATCCAACCATCCTGCTTGAATTTCCTATCTCTTTTGGATCTATATTTGTCTGTAAACCATAAAAGTCAGGTCTAGTTTCAATTGCCATTATTACTTCTTCAAGAGCTGCATTACCTGCTCTTTCACCTAGACCATTTATACAACCCTCAATCTGCCTAGCTCCATTTTCTATCGCAGATAAAGAGTTAGCAGATGCCATACCTAAGTCATTGTGGCAATGCACACTTATAACTGCCTGGTCAATATTTGAAACATTTTCTTTAATACCCCTAATTAGTTCTCCAAATTCTTTTGGATTTGAATAACCCACGGTGTCCGGAATATTAACTGTAGTTGCCCCAGCCTTAATTACAGCTTCCAACATTGTATACAAATACTTAGGATCAGTTCTAGTTGCATCCATAGGTGAAAATTCTACATCATCAACATACGTTTTAGCTCTTTCAACTGCTTTTACAGCCATATCCATAATTGATTCTCTATCTTTTCTCATTTGATGCATAAGATGTATATCAGATGCAGAAATAAAAGTATGAATACGTGCATTTTTAGCACCTTTCAGTGCCTCTCCTGCTGCATCTATGTCGGTTTCAACAGCTCTTGCCAAAGATGTAATAATTGGACCTTTGACCTCATTTGCTATACGTTTTACTGCATCAAAATCACCTTGAGAACTTCCAGCAAAACCTGCTTCTATAACGTCAACACCTAATTTGTTAAGTTGATGAGCAATTCTCAATTTCTCTTCAACAGTTAATCCAGCTCCAGCAGATTGTTCACCATCTCTAAGAGTAGTATCAAATATTATGACTTTATCACTTTTATTCATTTTCTCTTATAACTTTTTACTAATTTATGTAGTAGATTCTAACCAAGGCATCATACTCCTTAGTTCTTTTCCGACTTTTTCTACTCCATGCTCTTTATTTTGTTCTCTCATCTGCTTGAACCTATGCAAACCTTCATCATTTTCAGCTATCCATTCCCTAGCAAATTCACCAGACTGAATTTGCTCAAGAACCTTCTGCATATTTTTCTTTACATTTTCATCTATTACAACGGGACCTCTTGAATAATCTCCATACTCAGCAGTCTCACTGATAGAATACCTCATGTGCTCTAAACCACCCTGATACATTAAGTCAACGATCAACTTTAATTCATGCAAAACTTCAAAGTAAGCTGATTCAGGCTCATATCCACCTTCTACAAGAACATCGAATGCGGTCTTAACAAGCTCACTTACTCCACCACATAGAACAGCTTGTTCTCCAAATAAATCTGTTTCTGTTTCTTCTTTAAAAGTGGTTTCTAATATCCCTGCTCTTCCTCCTCCAACTCCCTTACCATATGCTAGAGCTATAGAATGAGCATTTCCTGAAAAATCTTTATCGACTGCAATTAAGCATGGAACCCCCAACCCTCTCTCATAAACAGCTCTTACTCTATGCCCTGGAGCCTTTGGAGCAATCATAACAACGTCTACATTATTTGGAGGTGATATCTGATCATAAAAAATAGTAAAACCATGAGCAAAGAGAAGAACATTTCCAGGGGACAAATTAGGTTCAACTTCTTCTTTATATACTTTTGCCTGAACAGTATCTGGAAGACAGAAAGAAATCAGATCTGCTTTCTTAGCTGCATCTGAATTTGAATAAACAGACAGTCCGGCTGCCTCTGCTTTTTCTTTACTTTTACTACCCTCATAAAGTCCAACTATTACATTAAAGCCACTTTCTTTCAAGTTTAATGCATGAGCATGACCTTGTGAGCCGAACCCTAAAACTGCAATAGTTTTTTCAACTAATGATGATTCATCTATATCTTTGTCATAAAATAATTTTGCCATTTCTTCTCCTTATTATTTTTATTTTTTACACACTACCACTTTCAGTAGGTATTATAAAATTGT